>Ga0247727_10000065_pt1 | contig 225411 bp, 233 predicted proteins | sample WisWelCaveWW1625_FD_202498 | JGI IMG/M metagenome (GOLD analysis project Ga0247727, IMG submission 202498) | Biofilm microbial communities from Wishing Well Cave, Virginia, United States - WW16-25 | ecosystem: Environmental > Aquatic > Deep subsurface > Groundwater > Cave microbial mat... | reverse complement strand
GTTTACGAGTGCCAGGTGCCTGGCTGCGAAGCGCGAGGAGTAGCAAATTATCACGGTGAGGAGCTTATTGTTGAAAGCGTCCCTGCAGCACAAGAATGCCTAGGCAAATTCGGCTCAAGCATGATTATGAACGCCTCGAAGTAGTAAGACCCGGGTTCTATTCCTTTTTCCCTTGAGCCACAAGAAATTCCACTGCGTTCCAGCTCGGACAAACTTAAGCAATTTCCCCCGCTCCCCATAAGTGTATAATCTTGATATGGCGATAAGACGTGGACCGTTTGTTTATATTGATTGTGAAAATTCAAATGCGTCAGTTATTAAATGTGGATATAGTTCGCTGGATTATCCAAAACTCTATAGTTGGCTTAAAACAAAAAGAACTGCGAGAAGAATTTATGTCTATGCGGGTTATAGTGACGAGAGCGAAAAAAAAGAGTTTGAGACCATGAAAAAACTAGGCTACACTCTAAGGCTTAAAAAGGTTATGCAGTACCCAGGTCGCAAGAGCAAACATAAATTAAAATGTCCTCATTGTGGCCGAACTACCGCCCATAAAATAAAAGTAGTGGGTAGGCGTAAAGCCAATTGTGATTCGGAGCTAACATTAGATGTAATAAATGACGGAGTCAGAAAAAAATATTCTGAGATTATTGTATTCTCTGGAGATGGCGACTTTTCCGAAATGTATGAATACATTGCCAAGATAATTAAGAAGCCCGTCACTGTTTACGCTCCGATGGGAGAAAAAGCTGGTAAGCGTACTTCCACAAGGGTTAAGAATTTACATTCTCAAGGAATTATTAAACTTAATGCCCTAGAAGCACTGTTACCATATTATGCAAATAAATGAAAAAGGCCTTCCGAAGATGGCCTTTCTCGAGTGCTCTTTAATTATACACACGAACAGAATTAATGTCAATAGCACACATAACCACGGTGTTGTCAAATTGTAAAATTATTGTAAGAAAGCTTTTTATTTAACTAGTCAAGCAATCCCTTCCTCCTCATGCTATCTACCCTCGGGAGGGTTGGCCTTCTCATCAAATCACTGGGAGTAATGAATTCCTCTTCTGGGGTAAGCGTTCTTGTAACTTCCTCTTCTATTCCTGCTCGTTCTTCGTCATGACGGTCACCCATTTCATCCAATAATTCAAATGCTATGGCATCGTCCTCGCCGACATATGGTTTCAACTCCCCTTTCCCGCGCTCGCCCATAAAAACTCCTTATACTCCTTTTATACGCCTTCCGTAGAAAAAACAAAAGACCCTGTTTCCAGGGGTATATTCTCTGTTCGTAGGCTTTATGCTGGCGTTTTGCTATTTTCCCAGCGCTAAAACGCAAGTATTGTAACCGCTATGGGGCTTAACTGCCGTGTTCGGTATGGTAACGGGTGTTTCCCCCACGCCATGAACACCAGCATAAAAACTACGAACCTATCGCGCACGAGAGATTTGTTAAATGACAAACAGCGGTGATGACTCACCAATAGCCAGTCGTCCTGCACAATACTATGAGGCTAAACCTGTTTCTCTACTTTTCTCCTAAGGGAAAAGAGCAGAGCCGGTTTCGCTTCTCGAGCGAAAGGCGGATTTAATCCGCCAGGCTCGATGAGAAAAACCGAAGGTTTGTCTCATAGCACATAAAAAGTCAATGGCCCTATTAGTACGCTTCCGCTCCATACATTGCTGTACTTCCACGTTGCGCCTATCAACCTGATAGTCTTTCAGGGGGCTCCATAGGGAAATCTAATCTTGAGGTTGGCTTCGCGCTTAATATGCTTTCAGCGCTTATCCGTGCCGCACTTAGCTACCCAGCAATGCCCTTGGTAGAACAACTGGTACACCAGAGGTGTGTTCAACCTGGTCCTCTCGTACTGAGGTTAACTCCTCTCAAATTTCCTATCGTCCACAGCGGATATAATCCGAACTGTCTCACGACGTTCTAAACCCAGCTCACGTACCTCTTTAACGGGCGAACAGCCCGACCCTTGGAAGGTGCTTCCCCTCCAGGATGAGATGAGCCGACATCGAGGTGCCAAACAGCGCCGTCTATGTGAACTATTGGGCGCTATAAGCCTGTTATCCCCGGGGTAACTTTTATCCGTTTGCGCTGTCGATACCACTCTCTACTACCCGAAGGTAGAATCAGCGGGTCACTTACTCCGACTTTCGTCCCTGCTTGGCTTGTAGGCCTCACAGTCAAGCTGGCTTATGCGTATACACTACCGATACGATTTCCATCCGTATCTAGCCAACCTTTGAACGCCTCCGATACTCTTTTGGAGGCAACCGCCCCAGTTAAACTACCCACCAGACACTGTTCGCATACCGGATAACGGTACGCGTAAGAACAAAACATATACAAGGGTGGTATTTCACCGGTGACTCCACCTAGGCTAGCGCCTAAGCTTCAAAGTCTCCCACCTATCCTACACATGTATACGCCTGGTCCAATGCCAAGCTGTAGTAAAGCTCCACGGGGTCTTTTCGTCCTGCTGCGGACAGACGGCATCTTTACCGTCAATGCACTTTCACCGAGCTCTTCGTCGAGACAGTACCCATATCATTACGCCATTCGTGCGGGTCAGAACTTACCTGACAAGGAATTTCGCTACCTTAGGACGGTTATAGTTACCGCCGCCGTTCACTGGGGCTTCAGTTCTAGCCGTAAAGCTTTCCCCTTAACCTTCCAGCACCGGGCAGGCGTCAGCCCCTATACATCCACTTTCGTGTTAGCAGAGACCTGTGTTTTTAGTAAACAGTTGCATGGGTTCTTTTGTTGCACCCCGCTCATTTTGTGCTCAATGTGATGCGTTGTTTGATTACGCTCAAACCTTTTCCATGTTGTTTCAACTGTGTTTCTCTTCTGATGGCTACTGTTTTAGAGCCATAGCCTTCAAAATAGACTATATGCCAAGGGCGATTGGATCTGGTCGATGGATTACCACCGCCGTTGTGATCTACTAGCCTTTGTTTCAAGTCTGCAGTTGAACCGACATAATACGCGCCACTTTTCTTGCTTTTCAAGAGGTAGACGAAATGCATACCTCACAGTAAAGCACAAAATGAGCGGGGGGACCTTATTCCGAAGTTACGGTCGCTGTATTGCCGAGTTCCTTGACGAAGATTCACTCGTACACCTTGGGCTACTCGCCCTGAGCACCTGTGTCGGTTTGCGGTACGGTCGGAGTTAATCATAAGTTATGAGCTTTTCTGGGCACCGTGGCGGCAAAAATCCAGCTTATTCAGCCGTTTCATTCCTCACCCGTGAAGATGAGTTAGACGGATATAACCATGAATCCGCTTCTGCTTATCCAATGCGCACTCCTTAACAAATTAACACCGGTACGGGAATATTAACCCGTTGTCCATCGCCTACGCTGATTCGCCTCGGCTTAGGACCGACTAACCCTGGGATGATTATCATGGCCCAGGAAACCTCGCTCTTTCGGTGGGCAGGATTCTCACCTGCCTTATGGTTACTCATTCCAGCATTCTCACTTGATAACGCTCCACCAGACCTTTCGATCTAGCTTCAGTGCGATATCAACGCTCCTCTACCACTCACCTAATCTCCAAGTCCTAATGTTGTTAAAAATAACTATCACAAAGCGTGACTTTTTATGTGACAAAAAACAGATTGAATTTGTGACATCGCTACGCTTTACAACATTAATTAAGACTCAAAGAATAGGTGAGTCCACAGCTTCGGTAGTATGCTTGAGCCCCGTTACATTTTCCGCGCAGAATCTCTTGATAAGTGAGCTGTTACGCACTCTTTAAATGAATGGCTGCTTCTAAGCCAACATCCTTATTGTTTTTGAGTTTCCACTTCGTTTCCCACTTAGCATACATTTAGGGACCTTAGCTGGTGGTCTGGGCTGTTTCCCTTTCGAGCGGCGAGCTTAGCCCCGCCGTTCTAACTGCCGTAGTTCCGCCGATAGTATTCGTAGTTTGTCAAGGGTAGGTACCATCACTGGCCCTAGACCGAAACAGAGCTCTACCCCTATCGGTTACCGTACGACGCTAGCCCTAAAGCTATTTCGAGGAGAACCAGCTATCTCCGAGTTCGATTGGCATTTCACCTCTAACCACAGGTCATCCAAGCGTATTGCAATTCGCGGTGGTGCGGCCCTCCACGTGGTTTTACCCACGCTTCAGCCTGCCCATGGTTAGGTCACTCGGTTTCGGGTCTACTCCACAGTACTAATTTCGCCCTATTCAGGCTCGCTTTCACTACGCCTCCGCCAAATGGCTTAAGCTTGCACTGCAGAAGTAACTCGCTGGATCGTTCTACAAAAAGCACGCCATCACCCCGCTCCTTTTCCCACAAAACCGCAAGCCAAACGTTAATGAACGCTAACTGACTCACACTTCCGAGAAAAGGAGCGGGGCTCTGACTCCTTGTACGCACATAATTTCAGGTTCTATTTCACTCCCCTATCCGGGGTTCTTTTAACCTTTCCCTCACGGTACTAGTTCACTATCGATCGCAAGATATATTTAGCCTTAGAGGGTGGTCCCTCTGGTTTCAGACAGGGTTTCACGTGTCCCGTCCTACTCGACACGAGGTAGACGCTAGAAGCTAGAGGTTAGAGGTTCGAAAAAACATCTCTAACATCCAACATCTAACGTCCAACCTCTAAGTAATAATAAGGTTTCCGACACTTGGCATACCAGGCTATCACTGTCTTTGGCCAGTCTTTCCAGACTGTTCTGCTCGCCCCGGAAATTTTTTACCTTATGCAGGCTTTGATGGTAGCGCCTGCTATCAGTACGCAGTTCTGGAAAATCCAGAGCTCCGAACTGGTTAATTACTTGTCACAACCCCTGTTAGATCTTCGTCTACCAACTTATCCATCTAAGTAAATAGATGGAAACCTAAAAGGTTTGGGCTAGTCCCGTTTCGCTCGCCACTACTCCGGAATTCGTTGTTTACTTTCCTTTCCTCCGGGTACTAAGATGTTTCAGTTCCCCGGCTTACCGCTTTCCTATCCTATATATTCAGATAAATGCCATACGACATAACTCGTATGAGGTTTCCCCATTCGGACATCCTCGGTTCAAAGCTTGCTTAGGAGCTCCCCGAGGCTTATCGCAGCCTGCTACGTCCTTCATCGGTATCTTGCGTCAAGGCATCCTTTATGTGCGCTTGAGTAACTTTTTACGATCACGACTACGCGCCGCAATAACCTGCCGTCCGGCAGAGCCGGCCGCACTGTTATTGCTTCTGGCGAATTGCTTCATCCAGACGCATTGGTCGTGTTATTTGTGCATTTGACTGGCTATTGGTATTCACCAATCACGGCATCTGTACCGTCTGGCCTGCTCACTGGCAAAGCCAGTGACGCTGCCCGACTTATGGCGCATCACCGCGTCAGAAACTCTGCTACTCCCTCTCTGTATTTCAATACAGTTCAGTCCGTTGCTCGTTTCTTTCTAGTGCTACGTCCATATACAGCTGTCGTGTAAAACCGTTTGTCATTTGCTCGACCACCTACCCGCCTCAGGCGGATGTGTGGTCTCGCCCGCCATTCCGCTCTATGCGGCCATACGGGCTTTCTCTCGTTGTCTAAATTTTTAAGTTGCAGGCCAATCAAACTCCACCGCACCGCAAGTTCAAATTGTGGGAGAGTTTGAGTATGCCCAGAAGGTTAGTTTTCGGCGCTTGCTGGTTGCCCACTAACAAACTGGCCGTACTCAAACGACCATAACTATAATAACAATTTTAACAGATGTAATCAACCCACATCTGCTGTAAAAAAATCTACGACTCGGTATCAGTTTTAACGGCCAATGGCAGATTTTTGGGGGACTGGACTATACTTAGGTCATAGATATAGGTAAAAATATGCCTTCGCTAAGAAGTGTGAGCAAGGTAGTGCTGGTCGGCACTTACCCGCCCCGCCAGTGCGGCTTGGCGACATTTGGGCAAGATTTGCTGCGCAGCATGAGGCTTCTGCTGCCTAGCGTGGATTTTGTCGTCTGCGCCGTAAACCAAAGCGGGCTTGATACCCACGCCTACCCTCCCGAGGTCGTCTTTGAAATCGACCAGGGTAGTAGCGACTCCTACGCAGCAGCGGCTCATTATATCAATCTTGACGCCAGCAACTCGATGGTTATTATCCAGCACGAATACGGTATCTATGGAGATAAGGCCGGAGAGGGTATCAAAAAATTTATGAAAGCTATAAGATGCCCGGCAGTTACTACTTTGCACACGGTCGTGTCAGATCCTACGCCGGCTATGCGCAGGGTAACGAAGTCTATCATTCAAAGCTCCGACGCACTTGTAACACTAACCAAACCCTCTCATACGTTGTTTAGCGCGAGCTACGCGTCAGCGACTGACAAGGCAGTAACTATCCCCCACGGCATACATCCTTTGATTTTTCAATCTTCAGCCGCTATCAAACCCCGATTTAACCTGGCGGGCCGGCAAGTTTTGTTGACTTTTGGCCTGCTTAACCGCAATAAAGGGATTGAGTACGCCATAAAATCCCTGCCAGCGGTTGCGTCTAGGTTCCCAGAGGTCATTTATCTAGTTGTCGGAGCTACGCACCCCAACGTTGTCCGCGAAGAAGGTGAAGCTTATCGACTTGAACTAATGAAACTTGTTAAAAAGCTAGGCATGCAAAAACAGGTACGCTTTATTGACAATTATTTACCGGTTTCTGAGGTCTTAGCCCACCTCCAGGCCGCCGATATCTACCTGGCACCGTTCCTTGATCCTCAGCAGGCGGTCAGCGGTACGCTGACCTACGCTCTTGGAGCCGGACGGGCGGTGGTAGCCACAGAATTTGCCCAAGCTAAAGAACTGGTCCTACCTAATGTTGGGCGGCTCGTTCCAGCTCGGGACTCAAAGGCTCTGGCACAAGCTGTCAACGATATTCTTAGCAAGCCTTCCCGGATGCAGTCCATGCACCGCAGGGCTTACGCTTCAACCCGCCATATGCTTTGGTCAAACGTTGCTGATAACTACCTGTCCCTTCTGTCGGATCTGGCTAAGGGTGGTGGTCGCGGCCTGGCTCGCTGGCCGGAGTTTAGTTTGAAACATCTTCAGACTTTAACCGATGAGTTCGGACTGCTTCAATTCGCTTCGGGCGACCAGCCTCTACCCGCCTCTGGCTATACCCTTGACGATAACAGCCGGGCCCTGCAGCTAGTTAACCAGGCTGCCCGGCAATACCCCAAAATGCTCGGTCTGTGCGCAGAACTGTCTCGTAAATACTTAGGCGTCATTAAAACCTGCCTGGCCCAAAACCCTCCGGTTAACTATCTGTCCAATGAGTCGCGATCAGCCACCGATCAGAACTGGTCCGAGAATCTCGAGGACAGCGGTGCCCGGGCTTATCATGCCCTGCAGACGGCGATATATGGACCGCTGACGACCTCCAAAAGCGCCAAGACTATACTGAAACGATATCCGCCCAAGGGGCCCAGCCAAAAAAGTCTTCGGCCGGTCGCCTTCTACCTGTTGGGAGCCTGCCAAATTCTTGAGCGCGGCGGGGGCGATAAATCCACGATCAAAACTATTAACAAGTTATCCGGCCGCCTGATAGATTCCTACAACTCAGTGCATACCAAAAAATGGCAATGGTTTGAACCAAAACTAACCTATGCTAATGGTCAGCTCAGCAGGAGCTTATTAGAGACCGCCCGCCGTACTGGTTCAGCAGAGGCGGCTAAAATAGGCCTGGAGAGCCTAAACTTTTTATGCCGGATCTGTTTTATGGGCGAGGTTTACGCCCCCATCGGCCAAAATGGCTGGTATCAGGAAAAATCTCGGCGGGCGATATTTGACCAACAGCCGGAAGACACCCTGGCGACTATCCAGGCCCTGCAGAGCGCCTACGGCCTAACTCAAGATAAGCATTACGCGGAGTTAGCCAAAAAAGCCTTTAGCTGGTTTTTGGGCAATAACCTCTTGGGGCTTCGCATGTACGACGACAAGAGCGGCGGTTGCCATGATGGTCTTACCCCCGGCGGCGTGAACCCCAATGAAGGAGCAGAATCGAGCATCTCCTACCTTCAGGCTTGGCTGGCCGTTGAACAACTGCCTTAAACCTATGAGCTAAAAATAGTGCCCAGATCTACAGTGGCGGTGCAGATCACCGTATCGCCCGCTCCGTAGTAAAGCCTCACTATGTCGCCTTCCAGCAGGGCCCCGCAACAAAAAACTGCTTTGGGTAGCTTTTGAGCTTTAGATAGTTTGTGCAGGTCTTCTAACACCATCCTTTTGAGCGTTTCAAAGCCGCCCTCAATAATGTCAACGAAGCCTACGACCTCGTACGACTCGCTAGGTTCCAGGATCGGCTTGTTGCACCTCCAAATGATTTTGCGGGGGTCATTTAGGTCTAGCAGCATCGCTCCTAACCGGTAGGTTCGCTGTGAGTCCAGCCGGTCTATGCCATGATAGATCACCAGCCAGCCCTGCTCGGTTAGCAGAGGCGGCGGACCCATCTCGACATAAGCTTCGTCAAAGCTACCGGGGCGGCTGCTGATGAGCGGCTCAGGGTTTGGGTACCAGTCTATTAAATTTAGCGATGATGCCGACCAAATGTGGCTATCGCCAAAAAGCATATAGTATTGATTGTTGATCTGACCAGGGAAAATGGCGGCTGCTTTTGACCAATCTGGCGTACGATTCCCCCGGGTATTTTGCTGCCAGTCCGGAAAAAGTAATTTTCGTTTCCCCCAGTTAAGTAAATCTTTACTGGCGGTTAGGGCCGCCCTGGCTGTTTCACCGTCAAAAGCCGTATAGCTAACCCAGTAATTACCGTCTATTTTAACTATCCGTGGATCTTCACAGCCTTTTTGCTCCCACGGATAAATGGGGGAAAGCGATGGGTTTGGCGACCGGCTAAAAGTTACCCCATCGGTACTCTCAGCAATACCCAGCCTAGACACCCACTCATTGCCGACACCTCTAAATAACATTCGGTATTTAGTGTCGTCTTTATAAATGGCGCAGTTATAGACTTTTATGGAGCACCATGGCAGGTTGTCATCGGCCGCAAGAATAGGATTGCGCTCAGAACGCTTAAGCATACTTAAAGAAGTTTACACGAAAGATAGTTTTAAGCCCCCGATTTCTCGGGGGCTTTTTCGTAGCACCGCCTTTCAGTCGCCCCGGATGGGGTTGATAATATACATCCCGTGGTCGTCCTCCCGGACGGATGACAGGATGACGTCCTTGGTGACGGAATCCATTTCCCCATGGCCCCGCTTGTTGACTCCGCTGATGAGCCCCCGCCCAAGCAGCAGCTCACGAGACTCGTTAGAGAGCCAGTAGTCGGCTTTCCAACAGGACTCGTAGAGGTCAAACAATGCGGTTTGGCTGATGGAACCCAGTTCCACCAGCCGGCAATATAACTCTTCCACCTTCCCCCGACGATGTCTTGATCCGTTCTTGAGGGTTACGACCCCCCAACCACCGATATCAATGACTTCGGCGGGCATGGTTTCCTCCGGGTTGTGGTCTGGACGGCAGTGCCACCTCTTAGGCGATTAACACCTTGAGGTATGGCTATATAATACCATAAATACGCTTATGTATCAATCCTGAGGGTTTTTGGGATTGTCCTTTTTATCGGTTCGGTGGCGGATTGTTAGGCCAGCGGCAATAAGCCCTAATCCGAAGATTAGCAGTGCGACAGATAAAATTATCCCTGTTGTATCATTCATAAATGTGGTGGGGCCGCCTGGACTTGAACCAGGGACCTCGTCATTATCAGTGACGCGCTCTAACCAGCTGAGCTACGGCCCCATATAATTGTCAATTAGCAGAGATCTTCGCGCTCTAACCAGCTGAGCTACAAGCCCGATTCTTTGACAGTACAAAGATAACACAAATGAGCTATATAAATTATACTTTAGATGAGGGGCGTTAGCTCAGCTGGCTAGAGCACCTGCTTTGCAAGTAGGGGGTCATCGGTTCAAGTCCGATACGCTCCACCATTAAAAAAGACCGAAATAGCTTCGGTCTTTTTTAGTGTTAAAAACCTAGGTAGTGCAATCAACTGTCAGTCGCTCGCCCACCTAAACCTTCAAAGAAAGTTTGGCGGGTAAATTAGAAACTTTTCCCTTTGCGGTAACTGATAAGTTTCAAAAACTCAGTTACCAGGATCAACCGTAGCTCCCCGCCCAATTTGCAAATGCAAATTGGGGAACCCAAATTCATAAGAATTTGGGCGGGGGCTTAATTACTCCCTAGAAAGGAGGTAATCCATCCGCACCTTCCGGTACGGATACCTTGTTACGACTTAACCCCAATCATCTCCCCTACCTTAGGCCAACAAAAATGTTGAATTTCGGGTATTGGCGACTTTCATGGTTTGACGGGCGGTGTGTACAAGACCCGGGAACGTATTCACGGTAATATAGCTGACTTACCGTTACTAGCGATTCCAGCTTCATGCAGGCGAGTTTCAGCCTACAATCCGAACTGAGACCGGTTTTGATGGGATTTGCTCCCCCTCGCGGGTTGGCAGCCCTTTGTACCGGCCATTGTAGCGTGTTTGTAGCCCAAGGTATAAGGGAAATACTGACCTGACATCATCCCCTCCTTCCTCCCCGTTACCGGGGCAGTCTGGCTAGACAATTCAACTAACCATAAGGGTTGCGCTCGTTGATGGACTTAACCAAACATCTCACGACACGAGCTGACGACGGCCATGCATCACCTGTCACTGGATTCCCGAAGGCACTCTTTCCTTTCGGAAAGATTCCCAGGATGTCAAACCTTGGTAAGGTTCTACGCTTATCATCGAATTAAACAACACGCTCCACCGCTTGTGCGGGTCCCCGTCAATTCCTTTGAGTTTTAATCTTGCGACCGTACTCCCCAGGCGGCTTGCTTAACGCGTTAGCTTCGCTACTACTCGGGTCGATACGAATAACAGCTAGCAAGCATCGTTTAGGGCGTGGACTACCGGGGTATCTAATCCCGTTCGCTCCCCACGCTTTCGTGCCTTAGTGTCAGCAATAGCCCAGTAGCCTGCCTACGCCATCGGTGTTCCTGCTAATATCTACGGATTTCACTCCTACACTAGCAATTCCAGCTACCTCTACTATGCTCAAGCTTGCCAGTTTTCTCGCCTGTCCCAAGGTTGAGCCTTGGTATTTAAACGAAAACTTGGCATGCCACCTACGCAACTCTTTACGCCCAGTAATTCCGGATAACGCTTGGATCCCCCGTTTGACCGCGGCTGCTGGCACGGAGTTAGCCGATCCTTATTCATCTGTTACTGTCATAATCATCACAGATAAAAGCAGTTTACGACCCGAAGGCCTTCCTCCTGCACGCGGCGTTGCTTCATCAGGCTTTCGCCCATTGTGAAAAATTCCCTACTGCTGCCTCCCGTAGGAGTCTGGGCCGTGTCTCAGTCCCAGTCAGGCTGATCATCCTCTCAGACCAGCTAACGATCGTCGCCTTGGTGAGCTATTACCTCACCAACAAGCTAATCGTACGTAGGCCGCTCCCATAGCGCCCGAAGGCTTTAATCCGAAGATCACATGCGGTATTAGACACCGTTTCCGGTGCTTATGCCTCACTTTGGGGTACGTTCCTACGCCTTACTCTGCCGTCCGCCGCTCGTGTATTCTCACACCATATTCAAACTAGTTAAATACAGAGTGAGAACCTTACCGCTCGACTTGCATGTATTAGGCACGCCGCCAGCGTTCATCCTGAGCCAGGATCAAACTCTCCATTAAAGAAGAATTGATAACTCAATTCAAAATGAACTGACGTTGATATGCACTACCTAGTTTTTAACGTTCGTTTTCAGGCACTCGCAAAAAATACCACCCAAAAAGTGCTCCCCGTATTGTAGCTTAAGGAGTAATCAGTGTCAACGGTGATGTAGCCATCACCACAATTTCTTCTTAACGAATTGACTAACTTAGTCTTAAAGGGTATAATATATCTACTTTCCCGCCCAATTAGATTAGTGCTAATTGGGGAACCCAAATTTATAAAATTTGGGCGGGAGGGAGTATTTTTACATTTGAAGCCTATCCATTGGGAGCGACTGGCAGGTTAAAAATCATCGCCTGCTGTTCGCTCCTAATGACAAGTCCTAGCCGAGGAGGCAAGAGTGCCTATCGCATCAAACATTCTAGTTACGGTCCGGAGAAGGTCTGCCAAGCAGCGCCTCTGGCGTGAGCTGTGGGCTTTGATCCGATGGGGTCTCGGGAAGAGCGTCTACGAGAACCACAACTCGCCATTCGACACAGGTGTCCTCGGTCATGAGGGCTTCTCAGTCCTCGGCCGGAAAAACGCCGTCGAGGTAGAGATCGTGTTCTACGAAGATCGGAACTGGCCGGCTTCTGATCTTCCTGCCATCAGGAAACAGATGCGCGACGCGGTAGAAAAGATCGCCCGAGAGCACGGGTATCGAGGTGTATACCACCGCCATCGTAAGCCCAGTCCATTCGTCTAGCTGACCGAAGGGAGCACGAGATGGCAGTACCGACCAATCAGGAGCTCTTTGAGGTCTCGCGCCGACTTGCCGAGATCGTGGAGTTCATCGTCGAAAACCTGGGTCTGCACACAACGGACCCTGAACTGCAGGACTGGATGGGAGACCTTTGGCAACAACTGGAGGCGATTTCAGAAGAGATCCCATCTCTCGCGGAGCAACACCGGCGCGCCATCGGCGCCTAACGAAGGCGAGAAAGGACCGGTGAATCAAATGAAGTGTCCGGTTTGTGGTGGCTCAGGAAAAGCTCAACCACCGTACTTGGGCGCGGTCATTCAGCTGAATCCGGGGAACAGAATGCCCGATTCTAGCTGCGATAGGTGCGGAGGATCGGGGAAGGTTCGTCGCCGAAAAAGGTCCAAAGACAGATACTAGAGCTTCAAGGGTTCGCGGGTTGTCCATTACCCGTGAACAAGGCGCGCATCCGTGCGCCGGGAGCAGCCGTTTGACTCCTTATGGCAGGGAGGCATCATCCCTCCCTCCGGCCGTCCGCCTGGCGGTGCCATCGACGGCGCAGGCAAAGGGGGAGACGCTTCGCTTCCGCGAAGCGTCTCCCCTCAGAAACACTTTTATTGACGACCCGCCAGGGTCTTTTTTTATATCTTTTATTAATCCGGGCATCTGAAAAACAGAAGTTTGAGCGCTGGTGGCAAGACGCGGCCAAACGCATGTTTAACTGAGCGTTAGCGAAGGCGTTCGGCTTGGCCCGCTTGCCAACAAGAGAAAACGCTCCAGTTTTTCAGCAGCCCGGTGGTTTGGCGCAACCTTTGCCACCCAAAGGTTGCAAACTTGAGCGCTTTGTAAAAAGCGCTACTTGGTTTTAGGCTTCCCTGAAGCCTTTTCTGGTGTTTTCTTCTCAGAAGACCCTTCCTCTTGTTCGCCGTTAATGATCTTATCCACCAAGGCCAGGGAGGCCACACTGTCGCCAGCGTTTAGCCGCATAATGCGTACGCCTTGGGTGGCCCGCCCCAAGCTGGGGATGTTTTTCAGACCCAGCCGGATGGTTTGGCCTTGAGCCGATATGATAATAACCTCTTGGTCTAAGCCGATAAGGGCTTTAACGCCAATCAGCGGGCCAGTTTTCTTGTTAACCACCGCTGAGCGAATACCAACCCCGCCCCTCCTGTGGGCGGTGAACTGCGATACTTTGGTGCGCTTGCCATAGCCAGATTCGGAAATCACGAACATCGAGGTGTTCTCCTGCACAATATCCATGCCGATAACTTGGTCGCCGGTTCGCAGGCGGATGCCGCGCACGCCTCGGCTGGCCCGCCCCATTGGCCGGGCGTCACGCTCATCGAAGCGGATAGCTTGGCCTTGACTAGTAGAAATTATTACCTCGTCACTGCCGGTAGTCATTCTTATCCATTTCAACTCATCGCCTTCGTCCAGTCTGATAGCGATTAACCCGGTACTACGGACATTCTGATACTGCTCAAACGGGGTTTTCTTGACCACGCCGCGGGTAGTACACATAAGCAAATGCCCCTGCCTGCCGGCAGGCAGGCGCTCGGCTGCGGTAACTTTACTGACATTAATAACCGAACTAACAACTTCTTCAGGCTGAAGTTGCAGTAAGTTGACCAGCGCTACGCCTTTGGCATTCAGACCTACGGCTGGCACTTCATAAGTCTTTATTCGGAACACCCGGCCAGCATTTGTAAAGAACAAAAGAAAGTCATGTGTTGATGCGTTTACAACATGTTCGATAATATCTTCGTCTCGAGTAACCATGCCACGCTTGCCTTTGCCGCCTCTGTTCTGTTTACGGTAATCGGCTATTTGAGAACGTTTTATATAGTTAGCTGATGTAAGTGTAACAACGACTTGCTCGTCTGGAACCAAGTCTTCATCGGAAAGCTTGCCGAGCTCTTGAGCAACTATCTTGGTGCGCCGGGCATCACCAAATTGTTTCTTCATAGCTTCTAGTTCATCGCGGATTATCTTCAAAATTTTCTTCTCATCAGCCAAGACAGCTTGGAGCTCACTAATTAACTTGATGAGCTCCGTCAATTCATTCTCTATTTTCTTGCGCTCCAGGCCGGCTAGCGTGCGCAGCTGCATGGCCAGGATGGCTTTGGCTTGAATCTCTGTCAGTTTGAACGCACTTATAAGGTTAAGCTCAGCTTCTTCGGTGGTTTCAGAAGCCCGGATGGTCTTGATAACTTCGTCAATGTGGTCCAGAGCCGTCTTTAAGCCCTCCAAAATATGGGCCCGCTCCTGGGCTTTGCGCAGTTCAAATTCGGTGCGCCGGCGCACTACAGATTGGCGGTGTTTTATATGCTCGCCTATTATGTCCTGCAGGCCCAACACCCGGGGTTGAATGCCGTCTATTAGGGCCAGCATGTTGTAGTGGAAGGCGGTTTGCAGAGGTGTTAGCTTATAAAGTTGATTAAGCAGTTTTTTAGGATAAGCATCCTTTTTTAAATCAACCACTATCCGTACCGAGCCGCGGGCGCTCTCATCCCGAATATCAGATATTCCGGATATTTTCTTTTCGCGTACCAGATCGGCGATTTTTTCTACCAGCCCGGCCTTATTAACAGCGTAAGGAATCTCGGTAATGATTATGCGATAGCGGCCGCTTTTAGTTTCCTGCACATCAGCTACGCCGCGGACAACAACCCCGCCCCGACCGGTCGCGAAAGCAGTGCGGATGGACTCTTTGCCATAAACTACCGCCCCGGTCGGAAAGTCCGGGCCTTTAACATGGGCCATCAGATCATCTAGAGTAGCTTCCGGATTATCAATTTGGGTTATCGTGGCATCCACTAGCTCCGTAAGGTTATGCGGTGGAATATTAGTAGCCATGCCCACGGCAATACCAATTTGGCCGTTTAGCAGCAAGTTCGGCAATTTGGCGGGAAGTACTTCCGGTTCTTGGTAGCTGCCGTCAAAGTTGTCGCGGAAAGGCACAGTGTCTTTATCTATATCTTCTAACAGCGCCTCGGAAGGCCTGGTCATGCGGGCTTCGGTATAGCGGTAGGCGGCGGCCGGGTCGCCGTCCATAGAGCCAAAGTTGCCCTGCCCGTCCACCAGCGGATAACGGGTAGAAAAGGGTTGGGCTAGGCGGACCATAGAGTCGTAAATGGCCGTGTCGCCGTGGGGGTGGTATTTGCCCATGACTTCACCGACAATTTGGGCGCTTTTAGTGTGTTTGCTTGCCGAGCGGAGCCCGTTTTTGTCCATAACATATAAAATCCGGCGGTGTACAGGTTTCAGCCCGTCGCGTACATCCGGCAGGGCCCGAGCGACGATGACGCTCATGGAGTATTGGAGATAGCTGGTCTCCATTTCGTCTTCTACGGAGCGATCCAGCACAAGCTTAGAGTGCTTAGCGGCGCTGGGAATCAGACCCTTACTTCTATCATCCACGGGCAACTCCTCCGGAGTTAATGCTCAATTGGCAGTGCTCATTGCTCAATGAACGGTCAATGTCTAAATGCATTGAAAATTGAACATTGAACATTGAAAATTGGAGTGATTCCATCACGACTAGATGTCTAGGTCTTTCACGAATTTAGCATGAGTTTGGATAAAGTTTTTGCGCATTTCTACCTCTGTACCCATCAGCTTGGAAAAGATAGCATCGGCCCGCTCGGCGTCTTCTACTCTAACAGATACCAAAACCCTGGCCTCAGGGTCCATGGTGGTCTCCCACAGCTGTTCGGCATCCATTTCGCCAAGACCCTTATAGCGCTGGATTGAGGCCCCGGCTTGTTTTAGCCGATCCTCGCCTTTGACAATCTTGGCGCCTTTGGCCTTGCGGTCTTGGATCATGACTTTTAGGATTTCGTCGCGCTCTTCGTCGGAATAGGCGTAGGTTTTCTTTTTACCGACAGAAATTGCGTAAAGCGGTGGCTGGGCAGCGTAAAGATGCCCGCCCTCCAGCACCGGCCGCATGTGGCGGAAAAACAGCGTCAGCAGCAAGGTCCGAATGTGGCTGCCGTCTACATCGGCGTCGGTCATAATAATAATCCGCTCGTAGCGCAGGCCGGCCATATCAAACTGCTCTTCAATGCCCACGCCCAAAGCCTTGATAAGGTTCAAGATTTCCTGGTTGGCCAGCATCTTGTCCAGACGGGCTCGCTCCACATTCAAAACCTTGCCGCGCAAGGGCAAGATGGCCTGGTAGTAAGAGTTCCGGCCGTCTTTGGCGGAGCCGCCGGCCGATTGGCCCTCCACTATGAATAGCTCGGCCTGGGCCCGGTCTTTGGTGGCGCAATCGGCCAATTTACCGGGCAGTGCGGCACCGTCCAAGGCGCCTTTGCGGATAATATTGTCACGGGCGGCCCGGGCGGCTTTACGGGCCCGGGAGGCCAGCAGGCCTTTGTTGACGATTTTGCGGGCTACGCCAGGGTGTTCTTCCAAGTAATAGTTAAACCATTCGTTCATGGCTTGCTCTACATAGCCGCGGACTTCCGGGTTGCCCAGTTTATTCTTGGTCTGGCCCTCAAACTGCGGATCGGGGATTTTCACCAATATCACGGCTGTCAGGCCTTCGCGGCAGTCTTCGCCGGTCAGGTTCTCTTCCTTTTCTTTAATCAAACCGTTTTTGCGAGCGTAATCGTTGATAACTCGGGTCAGCGCGGTACGAAAACCGGTCAGGTGCATGCCGCCGTCAATGTTATATACGTTGTTAGCAAACGCCATGACCGTTTCAGTAAAAGAGTCGTTATATTGCAAGGCAATTTCAACGATAGATTCTTTGATGGATTTGTCGATGTAAAAAATATCTTCGTCAATAACCTCTTTACCGTTGTTTAAATGACGCACATAGGACTGGATTCCGCCCTCAAAATAAAAAGCGTAGGCATTCCCGCTGCGTTCGTCGCGGATGGAAGCTTTTGCGCCCTTGGTCAAATAAGCCTGGTGGCGCAGATAGTTTAGTATCCACCCGTAGTCGTAATCTACGGCCTCAAAAATGCTGGCGTCCGGATAAAAGGTTATGGTGGTGCCAGTCTGTTTGGTGGCCTCGCCTTTGGTCAGTTTGGTGGTTGGTACGCCCTTGGCGTACTGCTGGCTCCAGGTAAAGCCGTCGCGCCGGACAGTGGCGATCATCTTGGTAGACAAAGCGTTGACTACGCTGGAGCCAACTCCGTGCAGGCCGGATGATACTTTATAGCCGCCGCTGCCGAACTTTCCACCGGCATGCAGAGTTGTCAGCACCGTCTCTAAGGTGTTTTTCTTGGTTTTAGGATGGATTTCTACCGGTATGCCCCGGCCGTCATCAGATACTGTCACACCGCCGTCAGCGTGCAGTATTATCTCAACAGAGCTAGCCGAGCCGGCGATGATTTCATCAATACAGTTGTCGGCGATTTCTTTGACCAGGTGATGCAGGCCGTCATAACCGGTACTGCCAATAAACATGCCGGGCCGTTTGCGGACCGGGTCAAGACCCTCCAGCACCTGTATCTGGCTAGCGTCATAGCTATGCCCGATCGGATTTTTTTCGGCACTCACTAAAGCATAACCCTCGCTTGGGACTGTTTATCTGTTTCCACTCTGTATATATTCTACCCGAAAATGGCCTTCCGGGCAAGGGTTTAGAATTGTAGAATTACAGGGTTATAGACCATAGATATAATTTAGGGATACTTAACAAGTTAAGTATCCCCCGCTCATAAATTAAAAGGCGCTTTGGTTTCCCAGAGCGCCGCGGGCGAGCCGCTCCAATTCGGCAGCTCCAGCCCTTTCAGGGAGGTTTAATCGGTGGAAAAAGTTTGCCAAACCAATGAAGAAGAGACCAGCCAGCATCAGGGTTGTACCGTTCGCTTCACACGGATCGAATCCAATGCCGTTCCAGCCGGGCTGCTTGCTGGCACCATACCAGAACCAGACGGTGCCTAGAAGAAAACAGATAAAAAGTCCTGCCACCCTCCAGGTATGGTTACTCCTCTCTGCTCCTTTCGGATGAGAGGTGGTCGAGGATGTCACCGATGGTAGTGGCCAGCCCGAGAGGGCCAATCAACACCAGCATCCCGGAGTTGAACGCACTTTCCCATCTGTAAGCTCCATTCAGGAGCAAACTGACAAAGCCAAAGCTGAGCCATGCGGCAAGACCTCCGACAAAGCCAAAGTAGATGGCCGTCAGTACAACCATCAAGATCATTACGGTCAAACTGGCGAAGTACCACTTGCAATCCCAGACCAATCGCATGGTGCTCCTTTCGGGTCGGGTTGTGTTAGCTGAAAGAGGCAACGAATCTTGCGTAGTTCCTGACCTCTTCCAAGCTGAACCATCTTGGTTCACCATCAAGGACGAACTCGTATCTCCCGGACTTGCGCTTTACGGGGGCAAGCTTGACTTGCTTGGTAACCAGCGATCGGGTTACCACCCTATAGTACTTGTTGCGGAAATGAATGATGTCGCCCTTTCGCGCTTCCGTCATTTGATCGGCTCCTCTCGGATTGGCTAGAAGACGTCCTCTCCGAACGCCATCCACATGAACCATGTCAACGACGTTCCGATGATTATCAGAACACAGCCGATGGCCCAAAGCACATCCCGCTGCAGGGTCTTCCCTCGCTTACGACCCCACCATAAATCACGGTGGATGCTGTACAGCCGATACCAGGTGAAGCCAACTACCGTCTGAATGCCGAGAACGGCAAGTAGCCACCACGCACCCACCGTTAGTCGTATCCCAAACAGGAATAGGCAGGCACCGATAGCGGCTACAGCCCAGCGAGTCCAAGGGTGTTGCTTCATGAAGTCGGGGTAGGTCGTTACTGTGTCCATTCTTCTCTCTTGTCTGAACACAACTCCTCCTCAAAGATCATCCTCGGCTTCCACCGAGGGCGGATTTGCCGAAAACTAACCATATTGTACAATGATAACTCCTGTTCTTCAATCCGCCCTGGTTCCGTGCGTCTGAAAACCCGAAGCTAATATATTTGGGCATGCATGGTAAGCCTGAGCAAGCAGATCAAAAGCACAGCTATTAAAGCCGAGGACTGTTTGAGCGTAGCGAGTTCCGCAGGCTGTTGTGTCTTTTGACAGATGGTTGCGTCAAGCGAGCCGTGCGCCCAGAGTTTGGCGCCACCTTTTCGGAAAAAGGTGGCAAAAATTTAAGTTCTTTAAAAAAGAACCCGAGATATTCTTATTTCGGGTCGTATGAAAGGTTTCCGTCCTTATCAATATGAACCGACTGAATGTCTTCCAGCTCATCGCTTGGGCCTTCGTCGCTTTCGGTAGTCCGCTGTATTTTAAACTCAACGTCTTTGCCTGGTGTTTGAAGCACCGTTTCAACACTAGCCGGCGGCACAGGCGTATTTGGCGGTGTAAAGTGCTGGACCGGAGCCGGCGGCGACATCGGTTGCGGGGACGAGCCTGCCTGACCGGCAGGCAGGCCGGCGGCCGGGGTACGCTTAAATCCGGCCTTGCGCTTGGCTAGCCACTCATCCAGAAATGATTGGGGTTTACCGCCGGCCGGCGGCCTAGCACTGGCAGCAGCCGAGGGCGGCGCCGATAAATTATCGCCGAAGCCAGGGCCTCCCGATCGCATGGCTGGGCCCTGCCTGCCGGCAGGCAGGCGCGGCGGAGCCTCGGTCTTCATGCGCTTGAATATCTCAGCCTCTACGGCGGCTCTAGGCCGGCCGTATTTGGCCGCCGACAACTGCTTTAGGGCCTCAGCCAGTTGTTTGTTGGACATACCGAGCTGTGGAATGGTGGCCATAGAAAACGGTTGGACCGGCACCCCGCCAATCATCATCCGCACGGCGGTATTGTAATTGGGCAGAAACTGCAGGTCGTCAATGTCAAAAATCGGCGTGAACTGCTTGGCCAAAAATTCGGCGTCGTTAGTACCGACTCGAAAAGATACTACCGAGCCAACGTTGCCAAATACGGCTTCGCGCACCTCATCGGTTAACTGGGTAGTAAACTGGTTGGCAACTATCAGATTGAGATGGTATTTGCGAGCTTGGGACAGAATATCGGCAAACGAGTCGGTAGAAAAATTTTGAAACTCATCAACATATAGGCAAAAATCTCTGCGATATTCCTCTGGTATATCGGCCCGGCTCATGGCCGCGGCTTCAAATTTCATTACAAAAATCATGCCCAGCAGTTTGGAGTTTAGGTCGCCGGTTCGGCCACGGGATAAATTGACCAGTAAAATTTTGCCCTCGTCCATAACAGTCCGCAGATCAAAAGCGCTTTTGGTCTGGCCAATGACATTGCGCATCATCTGATTACTCAAAAAGGCCCCGAATTTGGACACAAACCAACTGACAATATCGCCAAACTCGGTACTGCGCTGGAACTGGGCCATCTCTTTGCGCCAAAATTCTATGACGTTTTGGTCGGTTACGTGCTTGAGCTTTTGTTCTACGAACTGGGGGTCGCGGAATAGCTTGGGAATGTCTACAAAACTGCCGCCTTCGGGGTCGGCCATGATGGTCAGGGCAGCGTTTCGGAAAATATGCTCGTAGCGAGGGCCGATAATTCCGGTTCGGCCGGGATCGTAAAGCTTGTAGAGCATATTGATAGTTTCTTGAATAAGAAAATCTTTTTGGTCGTCGCTATGGTACTCGAACATATTCAGGCCCAACGGATAGTCCATATCGGCCGGGGAAAAGTAAATAACGTCCTCTGTACGCTCTTTAGGAACCATTGAGAGCAGTTTTTCGGCCGTATCGCCGTGCGGATCCACAAATGCAAACCCCCGGCCTTCTAGCATGTCCTGGAGGGCTATATTTTCTAAGAATGTAGACTTACCGGTTCCGGTTTGCCCCACCACATACATATGCCTCTGGCGGTCAGGGGCGCTCAAGCGGATGGGTTTTTTAGCTCCGCGGAACATGTTATACCCCAGCAACATGCCTTCTTCGGGAATATTGCGCGGGCCGTCTACCTGCTTGCTAGTCTGGCGCTCCAGCTGACTGGTCGGAATGTTGCTTTGGTCCGGAAAATGAAACAAAGTCGCCAGCTCCACGGCGTTAAGTACATTGCGGGAGTTGCCCTGCGGGAAAAAACGCAGGATATAGGCCGTCACAAAGCTATCTATATCGCGAGCCGGCACGAATTTAAAGCCGTTTTTACCAGGCGCATCGTAAAGTGCGAAGCTGGCCACGATGTTGTTTAGAATGATTTGGGCCTTGGCGGAAACATTGGAAGAGGCTACCACCCTAATCATCGCTTCAAAAGCCGGGTGTTTGGTTTTGTCTTCAATGGCCTGGGCGATAGATTGTTCCAGATTAGAAACTGGTTTTTTAGCAGGCTCTTCGCCTTCGCGGTGCTCGGGGGGTTTGTTTAGGGCAGCTAAGGCTTGGCCGGCCCAGGAAAGGCTGGAGCCCATGCCCTTGGACCCGCCGCCAGCGGTTTTTTTATCGGCTTCGGCGGCCGCGGATTTGCGCCACGAGCTGTCGGCTGGCCGAAGTAGTATCTGAATACCAGCGCCATCTTCTTTTTCCAAAGTAGACAGCGAGTTAAGCAAGGCCTGCATAGTATCGCGCTTAATATCCTGGTAAGTGGCTATTGGGTAGGCAAAGCTTTCCTTGAGATTCAGCTCTCCACCCATGGTGCCGGTTATCTGGCCGACTGGGTTAAAAATGTTGTGTTCGGCCACTTCTTCCAGCCGAGCCGAGGGATAAGCGCTGACTATGGCCTGCTCTACGACATTTTGCAGAGCCACTGGTACGGCGGCGTAAAAATGTACCGAACCTTTGTGGGCCATTATTTCCAAACCAATGTGCCGCTGGCCGTAAAAACGCGATTTAAAGCCTTTTTGGAAGGTGCTGGCTAAAATTCCATAAAGAACCTGAGCTCTGCTGATATTTTCCTCTACCACGTCGCGCTTATCGCGGCCGCCAGTGTCCATATCGTCGCTGGGCGGCGGCAAATGAATCAGCAGAGGCACCATTTTTAAGCCCCGCTCGTAGTTTTTTTGCTCCCTATAGAGCCGCCTGGCGTAGGCGTAGCCAAAAACACCTCCGGCAGCCACCAAAACTAAAAAACTGCCCAGTACCAACACAACATTCATCCCTGGCCTCCTTCGGAGGCATTTAGCATTAACCGTTTATCATATACCAGATATTTACCATTAACTGTTTTCCAGGCAGCTGCATTGATAAATGGAAATTGATAATTCATTGATAATTGTGAATTGAAAATTGATAATTGCATGAGCTTGCTCATGCTGTAGCGTCGTCTACCTTAATGGCTTTATTAAACCGCTTGGCGATGTAGTCGGCTTTAACTCGGCTAATCTGATTTTTCTGGGCATGCGGGTCGTCGCGAGTCTCGGAAACAATTTGTTTGGCTTTAGCCACCCACTGTTTTTCTATTAAATCGGCGTCTTTAGCTTGCAGATCATCTGTTTTTGGCGAGGGTGATGCTGGCTGAGGCGGTTCGGCGGCGGCTGGTGGTTCAGTAGCGGGGAGACTGGTCGCTAGCGGTGTTACTGGCGGAGAAACAATTTGGGCTGGCGCTCTAGGCGCCGATTCACGCGCTGGGCCGGCCTGCTCCAGGCCGGCTTGCCGGCGTTTTTCCTGCTGACCAATCTGCTCCGCTGGAGCCTTTGGTACCTCAAAACTAGGGCCGTGTTGTTCGTTTTCGGCGCTCATGCTTTACATTATACAAAGTTTTTCTGTCGCACGGGTCTGCTTACTAGCAGAGCCAGCAACCCACCCGTGCTATCGGCACGCTACTGTGTCAGAAGTTTCGTTCCTCGCTCTCTGTATTTAAATACAGTTCGTTCCGGTACTCGCTTCTTCCTTGTATCGCACTCTATCAGAAATACTTTGATTCTCAATATTCGCTCAAGCACAAATATTTTTTTAATTTGCTCTTCTACCGCTGTAAAACCATAAGCCAACACCGATTAACGCGAGGGCCAGCCCTTCCACCCAGTTCAGCGACCCAGAACTTCTTAGCATGAGAGCCACCAGTATCAAGGAACTGACTATAAGTATTCGAGATCGGCTCTTGGCTGTAATCTTACCCCACCGGACGTAAGTTAGCAGATACCCAACCGCTATTAAAAAAACTGCCAGCAAACCAAAGAAAAAAAGCCCGTACCATAGGTTGTCTAAGGGGTTAGTGATGGCCGCTAGTACCGCCATGGCGATAAAACTGCCCGCCAGCGCACTTGTGAGTAGCCAGAAGTGGCGACTGCCTGAATACATTCTTTAATTCTAACAAAAAAGCAAAGAGTTCAGTCTATTAGCAAATGCTTCCAGACTGAACTCTTTGCGCAAGTCGTCGTATTTCGACGAGGAGCCAAGACGGTAAATGCGCTCGTTAAAAAATTACTATTTAGCGCTTACCGTCTTTGGCTATGACTGACCGCTCTCATCCGCTTTTGGCGGATTTGAGCGACGTTTTTTTCGCGGACTCCATGCCGCTTAATTTGTAAGTTTTTTGTTTTTAACCTACGCCGGTCATCCTATCAAAAAAAGACATTGCAGTCAAGTGAAATAGTTGATTTATTCACAACTAAATAGATGGTAAACGAACAATTTAAATACGATATCATTGTTAAAATTATGTTGTATTTTCTATATTAATCAGCTTATATATGACTGCTGATGCCGCCCTGCGGCTTTTTTTTATCTTTGGGCAAGCGATATGCTAATTCAATTTCTAAGCACAGAGTGAGTAGCGTTTTGCTAATATTGTGACTATGGATAATGACGAGTTGTTAGATTTGGTAGATAGCAATGATCGCGTAGTTGGAACGATTATGCGTAGCAAAACCGGCAACTTGAAGAACAAAAGCTTTTTACGAGCAGCTGATGCTTTTATTTTAAATAATGACGGCAAGCTTTGGATTCCTCGTAGGCAACTTAATAAACGCATTGCTCCGGGCGGCCTGGACTATAGTATGGGGGAACACGTGAAATCAGACGAAGATTATTTAACCGCTTGTATCAGAGGCTTTGAAGAAGAACTAAATATAAAAGTTACAGAGGTGAATCTGGAATTTGTACATAAATTTAGGCCAATAAAAAACTTGGATTACTTCCGATCTTTATACATCTACAGATCCGAAAAAGTTCCGTACTATAATACCGCTGATTTCTCTGAATATTTTTGGCTAACACCGCAAGAGCTACTATCTAAGCTTAACGGGGGTGAATTTGCCAAAAGAAGCTTGCTTCAAACCGTAGAATACTTCGTTAATAGTTGATGCAAAAAAACTTTCAGGTCCGAGGCTCGAGGAAACCGATAAAATTGGGGCGTTGTGAGCTATTCGCCGGCGAGGACGTGTCGTCAGACGAGTCCGTTAGGACGATTCCGCAGCCGCGGTGCGAGCAGATCCAATTTTAATCGCGTTTTCCGAATGCCTCGGCAGCTTTGCGCTACTTTGTCTGCACAAAGTAGCAAAAGTTATACACAGGTTTTTTAACATAAACATGTTGACAGTCCCAATAGGGCTTTATAAGATGGTCTCAGCACTTGAATAAAAAAAGTGCTCAAAAACAAAAAACAGGTGTAACAACGTCTTCTCGCAAGACGTTGTTACAACCAGAATAAGACCGACACAAAAACGGTCAAACAAAACCAAAAACCTTAAAATAAGACAAACTACAAAAACTCTAACAAACTAAACACCCGGCCTCCCCGCCGGGTGTTTTTTATTTGAAGGACAACCTAACGGTTTTCCTGGTAGCGTTCCGGTCGGCAAAGCCGAGTCCGCCAAGGTGGACCAAGCCGAGCTAATACCTTTCCCTTAAATAATTTTGGCCGTGAGCACCCTGAATTAAAAGTGGGTCAAGCGTAGTGCAGCCCGATGCGCCGCAGGCGCACCGGCGTGTAACGCACACTTTTAATGCGGGGTGCGGAAGGCATTTATAGCTTTTAAAAGCGCCAGCACTTTCTGTGCCGAGCACAAATGCGATAATGCAGTTTAGTGACAAAAGCTGTAAAAAGTATAGTTAGCTCCAGCGGCAACAGTTGCTTAGTGGAAGTCCAGTGCCACATTACAAATGGTTTGCCGGCAGTGTTGATTATTGGCTACGCCAGCAAGTCAGTCGATGAAGCCAAGGACCGACTGCGGGCCAGTTTTGCTAATTGCTCTATCAATTTTCCTAAAAAACGTATTACCATTAACCTCTCGCCAGCCGACATACCAAAGGATTCAACAGCTTTGGATCTGGCTATGGCGGTTAGTATCCTGGCCCAAAGCGGCCAAGTATACCGCCAGCAAGCCGAAGAATGTATTTTTCTTGGTGAATTGTCCCTAGACGGGTCGCTAAATGCCGTGAGAGGCCTAATTGGCCGGATCTTAAGCGCTAAAGCACTAGGCTACAGCAATTTTTACATCCCTAGGGCTAATTTAGGGCAAGCCATGCTTATCCCGGATATCAATATAAGAGCCGCTGTCAGCCTAAGGGATGTATATCTGGACCTTAGCAATACTATTAGGCTTAAGGCGGTGTCTACCGGCCGAGGCAAAGTAGTCCGGGCGACAAGCGCCGAGCAAGCAGTGGATTTTTCAGAAATTGCCGGCCAGCCGATCGCCAAACGAGCCTTAGAGATTGCCGCAGCCGGGCACCATAACATCCTGTTGCACGGCCCTCCAGGAACCGGCAAGACCATGCTGGCCAGGGCTATGTGCGGTATATTGCCGCAATTGTCTCACGACGAAGTCCTGGAAGTTACCCACCTGCATAGTCTGGGCGGTCATGATTCGGGCAGTATTTTAACTAACCGGCCTTTTCGTTCGCCCCATCACACCGCCAGCACCACAGCAATAGTGGGCGGCGGTACTAACCCAAAACCAGGCGAGGCCAGCCTAGCCCACCGCGGCGTGCTTTTTTTGGATGAGTTGCCGGAGTTCAGCCACTCCAGCTTAGAGGCCTTGCGCCAGCCCCTGGAGGACGGCACAGTGACCATAGCCCGAGTCAAAGATTCTGCTACCTATCCGGCACAGTTTATCTTGGTAGCCACCCAGAACCCTTGCCCCTGCGGTTACTACGGAACCGATAAAGCCTGCCAATGTAGCGCCGCGGCAATAGCTAAATACCGCAAAAAGATTTCAGGACCGATAACCGACCGTATTGACCTGCACTTGCCGGTTCACGGTGTTGATCACAAACGGTTATTGGACAAGCGGCACAGGTCTAGCGAGACCGAACCTATTCGCTCCAGAGTAGAACAAGCCTACCGCCGCCAGCACCAGCGTTTTGGAACCAGCCGGTTTAACTCATCTATGAGCAACCGCGAAATCCGGGAGATCGCTAAGTTATCGACGCCAGCTAAAGAGCTCCTGGACAGCGCGGCTGTGAAGCTGGGGATTTCAGCGAGAGCTTATGTGCGAAGCGCAAAAGTTGCCCGTACCATAGCTGACCTAGGTGGCTGCGACGAAATAGCACCGGAACATATTGCTGAAGCATTGCAGTATCGAGCCCAAACCCACCTTTAGGCGTATTTCTCATTTAGCATTTGTCGTTTACCATTAATTTTTCATTTGCCATTTTTCAGTGCGGCTGTAATTGTGAAATGTGAATTTGTAAAATGTTAAATCCAGCCAGTTTTTTGTAATACCTATTGTGGCGATTGGCTGGTACCTGTTATTATCAACTTGAACTGTGAGGACTCAGCAATAAGCAAAGATCCGCGGAGAAATGAGGCTATCCGAGCCTCTAGTTTGCGCGTTATCGGAGAAGACGGCCGTGTAATCGGGGTTTTGAGCCGTGCCGAAGCTTTGTCCCAAGCCCAAAACGCCGGCAAAGACCTAGTAGAAGTATCCCCCGAAGCCTCGCCGCCGGTGGCCAAAATTGTAGATTGGGGTAAATATAATTACCAAAGGACCAAGCAAGCCCAAAAAAGCCGTGCTAAGAGCAAACCGCTGGATTTAAAGCAGATGCGCGTAGGTTTAAAGATCGGCGCCCATGACTTGGAAGTAAAGCTGCGCAAGGTTACCGGCTTTTTAGAAGCTGGACATAAGGTGAAAATTACGGTAATCTATCGGGGACGAGAATTAGCCCATAAAGAGTTGGGCTTTAAGATGGCCGAGCGTGTTATAAATGACCTGGGCGATGGTATAGTCGTGGATCAACCACCTCAATTCGCCGGCCGCCAGCTGAATTTCGTCGTCAGGAGAAAGTAAGGAGCTCCTAATGCCTAAACTGAAAGTCCATAGCGGAGTTAAAAAGCGCATTAAGCTCACCAAGACTGGTAAGGTTCAGCGTAGGCGTGCTACCGGCGGTCATTTTTTAGAAAAGAAAAGTGCAGCCCGAAAACGCCAGTTCGCCGGTTTAGAGACTCTGCACGGCAGGCAGGCCAAAAATATCCGCCGCCAGTTAGGAGCCTAGTCGCAATGAAATTGCTCCAATTATCAATTTTCAATTCACAATTTTCATTGATTTATCAATCTTCATTTTTCATTGTAGCTACTTGGCAAATGCTAAATGTAAAATCATTGGCAAATGCTAAATGTAAAATGCTAAATGCACTCGAGGGAGCTTGCTCATGAGAGTGAAAAGAGGGGTTACTTCCCACCAGAAACATAAAAAGATCCGAAAAGCTACCAAGGGTATGCAGAAGTCACACCGCTCTTCTGTAAAGCGCGGTAAGCAAGCCGTAACCCGTTCCCTGCAATTCGCTTACCGCGACCGACGGAACCGAAAACGTACCTTTCGACAGCTCTGGAACGCCCGTATAAATGCCGCGGCTCGGTCTCACGGCACTACTTATAGCCTTCTTATAAACGGTATGAGCAAAGCTGGTATCAAGCTGGACCGTAAAATTCTGGCCGAATTGGCCGTAAACGAACCTAAAGCTTTTGAAGCAGTATTAAAAGCCGCTGTAAAAATAAAGTAGTTGTAAAGTTTTTTTGAGATCAAAAAACTCCTCAGTTTGAGGAGTTTTTTGTCAGCCAGATTATCTGTAAGCCGGGTTCTGTTTCCGCCAAGGCGGAAGCTGATTATCTATCTAGGTCCGAAGTTGCCCTCGGACTCAAGCGGTTCATCGACAGCGTAGCTGGCCGCTCGATTAGCTGTCTCCTTGCAGTAGGCAGGGTTTACCTCCTCCCGCGGTCACCCGCGGTCGCTGTGAGCTCTTACCTCACTCTTTTCACCATTTCCGCGTCCTTTAGAGACGAGGTTGTGTTGTTTCTGTGGCACTTTCCCTAGGGTTGCCCCCGGTTGCCGTTAGCAACTGCCTTTGCCATGTACTGCCCGGACTTTCCTCCCGCTCAAAGAGCGAGCAATCAGCCGATAATCTAGGCTAACACCTATTATAGCATAAAAGGGATGGCTTATCTACGCTTTTTATGCTTCTCTTGTTCGTCTAAGATACGGTTGACTTCGCCATCAGCCGTCTTGTTTAGCTCCCGCGGGGTATATATGAAACTTATCCTTTCAAAAGAATCGGCTACTTCTTTTAACTGCTGGTTGAGCGGTACCAGTTCCTGATTTTTGACTTTATAAAGTCCGTTCATCTGGCTGACGACTAGCTGGCTGTCGGAAAACAGTTGGACTTTGTTAATACCCAGTTCGCGGGCTCGTTCTAAGCCCTTTATCATTCCGTAGTATTCAGCCTGGTTGTTAGTGGCCACTCCTATGTAGTATCCGGACTTTTCTACAACACTATCATCCATTTTACAGATTACATATGCGCCGGCTGAGTGGCCGGGATTTCCCCGCGAGCCCCCGTCAGTATATACTTTTGCCTCATCTATCAGCATACCGGCCAAAGGCTGGTCGCCGGTTAAATTTGGCTTAAACTCAAAGTGGACAATTTTTACTGGGGTATCCAGGCTAACCCTGTTGCCATAGTAGGCGCGATAGGTTTCCAGGATTTCGTCTTTAGAGGAAAATCCCTTGTGCTTGTCCATATCGGCATCATTGATACGGCCTAGCCTTTTCTCCACCACTTCGGTAATCTTGCCTTCGCCGATTATTTTCCAGCTGCTGGATTGGTTGGGCTTAACCTTATCTATAATTTTTACCGTATCGTCAACCGACAGATCCTTATCGTCATAAAGCCGCCAGGTGCTAGTCTTTTGGCCCGAGAATATCTCCACGGCATCATCATGATTAAATTTAAGTGTTTTCATCTGTTTCCTTTTTAATAATGGTCGGGGTGACAGGACTTGAACCTGCGACCTCACGGCCCCCAGCCGTACGCGCTAGCCAACTGCGCCACACCCCGAATATTGAAGGACAACCTATGGTTTTCCTTCAACGCTCGGTCGGCAAAAGCCGAGTTTGCTAAGCAAACCAAGCCGAGCTACTACCTTTCCCTAGATAACGCTTTGGAACAGAGGCAATTATATCAGATGGTGCGGGCACACTGGGGCCCCAAGCCTTGAGGACAAGGCTTGGGGAGAGGAGTAACGGCGGTGAGCTCATTTGCAAACTAAAAAAGAGCTCCTAGCTAATTTTTAGTTTGCTAGAGCTCTTTAGCCCGTTACGACGAGCAGGTCGGTGCTACCGCACTCAATTTACTCTGCGTTCGCAAAGTGGGTGTCCGCACGCCTAGTCCGCAGACTAATCCGCATATAGGACTCCCTATCTAATCTCATGTTGAGAAAATTTATTGTGCTGGTCTACCGACCTACTTTCATTATACCACCCCAAACTTACGCATCGCCTCGGCCTGCTCGTCGGCAAAGCCGCCGACACTGCCCAGGCTTTCGACGAATCGCTGCGTTGCTTCAGCTACGAAACTCCTTCAATGTATCGCGTATACGCCTCAGATCGTTCCTCGCTGGCGCCTTGCGCTTCATCCGAATGCGTAGAGTTTGGGGAGCTTTGCGCCCTGCATCCAAGCAGATAATTCTGGCAAGAAAGAATGTTATAAGACTAATCCGGGGGCCAGAAAGTTCGTTAAATTTTGCATCAGGTCGCTTATCGGCCCGCCAAACTGATAGAAGATAAAAATAAACAGCACCAGGCCGATTATGCCCATTCGTTCAATAGATTCCATAAATTCTTGGACCGGCCGGGGCGCGAAGGCGTAAAGCAGCCGAGAGCCGTCCAACGGCGGCCAAGGGATACTGTTAAAGATGAACAAGCCGACGTTTAAGAGCACAGTGTAGCCCAGAAGCTGGTAGAGCGTGGTTCCGAACGCCGGATCTGAGATGTTAAGCAACAGCGCAGCAACAACTGCAATTACCAGGTTGCTAATTGGTCCAATCATCCCAACTATTGCCCCGCCAAACTCGCCGTAGCGCAACCGCGCAAAATTCACCTGCACCGGCTTAGCCGCGCCGAACAGTATCGGACTGCCCGACAGCAGTAGAAGTACCGGTAGCGCAACGGTCAAAAACGGATCAATATGAGCGATGGGGTTTAGCGAAACCCGCCCCATATGGTAAGCCGTATCATCGCCAAGCCATTTGCTGGCATAAGCATGAAGCATCTCGTGAATAGACATGGAAAAAAGCAGAACTAAAAGTAGAGTTACAATGCTCTGCAAATCAACGCTCATCCCAAACCTCCTTCGGAGGTAATATTCAATTTACAATTTACAATTTGCAATGAATTACCAATGAAGCAATGATGTAATACATTAATACATTGAGCATTAACCCATCCATTGAGTATTGATGCTCGAGCATTGAATATTTCAAGGTGTTGGCCGATAAAGCTCATGCGTAACAGTATAACCTAGCGTTGACTTTATCTCTGATGATTGGTAGAATAACACCTTGATTATGCAACGGTTAGATTTTGATAAAAAAGGCAAGCAGCACGGACATAACGTCAGCTTCTCTCAGCGCCACACCAAAAAAACCTGGAAGCCCAATTTGCAAACTAAAACTTTGGTGGTTGACGGCAAAAAGCTTAAGGTAAAAATCAGTACTAACGCCATCCGCACCCTCAAGAAAAAGGGCCTTATCTAACTTCAGGGCGCTTTGGCCTGTTTCCTGGCAGAGCCAGGAACTCTGCCAACGCTCTTGGCACATTACTTCGTCAGCCCCTGCGCTACTCCTTCGCAGTATGTTAAATACAGCTTAGTCCGTTGCTCGGCTCTTCCCTGTACTGCGTCCAAGCCTGGAGTTAGAAATTTTCTCGAACCAAAAGGAAAATAAAAAGCCGCCCAGCTTAGGCGGTTTTGAGAATGACAAGTAGATATTTACACTCTGTTGAGAGTGGAGCTTGGGCGCACCGAAGTGCGCCCATTGGCTCCGAAGTTGTGGCTCGTCCGGGATTTCTCGCGGAGAGTTGCTCCACATGCCCAGCCGTTGCCGGGCGTTTCTTCAAGCGATGGTATGCCACCGCAAGAAGGGAGACCAGGTGCCACCCTGGGAGTTTGGAAGCATCCGATTCTGCCGCGCGCAGTGCGCGAACTTCGTGAGCTTCCCGGCGCGACGACGCTATCAGAGATGAGCGCCGGCGGCCCTAGTTAGAGGCCGTCGAGCCAGAAAAGCGGGTGCATGCACCCTCCTTCCATTGTGAGGGACATCATCGTGGTGCTGTGGTCGTTGAAAGCCGGAGGTCAGCCAGACGAAGCTGGCTTTATCGATCCGGCTCTCCCGTCGGCGAGCGCGTCGGTCAGGCGGTCGCGATCGCGATCGTGAATTGCATCAGAGGCATGGAGCTGGTCGTACTGAAGGTACTGATCATCTATCGGGCCTCCTTTGCCCAACCTCAACATCGCCAATACGCACAGCGTGCTCGTTGCGGCTCACTGACCGCCGGCATGGCCGTGGCACTCCTAAAGAGAGGGCGCGAAGCGAGGAATAAACGCCTTCAAATTTAGGAGCTTATTCCTCGCTTCGCTTCAATATCTACTTGTCAAATAACACTTTTGAAGAATAGTCAACAAAAGGTTAGTTTGTATTTTATAATATCGCTTGTATTTTGTCAATGTTTATTGTCGTTCCAGGACAATAAGGTGGGTTGTGTCGGACAGCTCGCCGGCTTTGGGTTTGTACTTATCCAGCGTTTCGCTGACTTCCATACCGAGGTTTTTAAGGGCATCAGCCAGCTCAGCTTGCGGAACTTCGTACTTCAGCCCTCTGTCGGCGTAGTGTGTAGGTATCACCACCCTAGGTTCTAGCTTCTTTATAACTGATAGCGCGCCTGTGCCGTCTAATGTGTAGCCATTCCCGCCGACTGGGACGATTGCGATATCTACTCTTCCAATCTGCTCCAACTGTTCTTCTGAAAGCTCAGGGTAAATATGCCCGACAACTGCTACCTTTAGGTCGCTGGAACTGATCGTAAAAATAGTGCCGGTCGTTTTATCCTCTTCGCCCATATGGCTTCTGGCTCCTACACCACGAATCACTACATCAGCTACCTCGTATTCTCCCGGCATATCAGCGGTAAATTGGGCTTCGGCCGGCGGTATTTGAGTGTTAGTGTACAGAGCTATATCGGTGGGTTTGGTTACGGACTTAAGGCCAACGTTAGCCAAATTGTCATCGACTATCACGCTGGTTTTCTTGGTGTTTATACGCACACAGTTAGCACCGAAATATTGCAGTTCCATCAAGCGCGGCCTCCAGCCGCTTTAGCAAACAGTAAACAGTACACAGTAGACAGTTTTTCAAATGTTAGCTGTAAGCTGTCAGCTGTTAGCTGATGATGAACGGGACTTATCATCTGTTAACTTCTATGTCTTGGCTGTTTATTATGACTTGTTTTTTGGCACTCAGCACATTGCTGATGAAGCGATCATTTATTTGAATACGGTATTTAAAATCAGCCAAGCTCATGGTTACCCAGCGTAGTTCTTTATTTTCGGTTTTTTCCAACTCGCTAATAAATTTGGCGGCCTTTGACTGGTTGAGATCGCCAACTAGCAAGACATCTACCCCGGCACTTTCGTCTCTGGTAAATTGGCCGGATAGCAGGGCTAGGTCTACCTTGCCGGCAGCCCTGGCGCTTTTGGCCAGCGGGTGCTCGGGAGCTACATCGGTGGTCTGTTCTTTAGCTTTTAAGCTTGATTTGGCAGTCGTAGGTTTTTTGGAAACAGCAGGCACGGGCGCCCCGCCGAATATCGTGGCTAGCGGTTGATAATGCTCGTAGGTTTGGTTGACTTCGTAATAAAGACGGTTGTTGTTAGCTTCCGATGTAATGATGCCAATGCTTAGCAGGTTGGACAGTTCGCGCCGTACCGAATTTATCTGCTCTTCAATTTTTCGGGTGATTTCGCGCACATAAAATGAACGATTGGGGTTGGTAAAAAATAGCTGCAGCAGCTTCACCCTGGTTTTTGATCCAAACAGTTGCTCAAACATCCACTTCTCCCTGTTCTTATTGTACCAGAAGGCCTGCTTATATCCGATAGTTTATGTGTTCACCCAAAATTTTTCTATGAAATTATTGGCCTTTTCAGCACTTTCGAACCACTTTATATACGGATTGCGCTTAAACCAAGTTTTTTGTCGCCGGGCATATTGCCAATCGGCCGTTTTGAAAAGTTCAATAGCCGCTTTTTGATTAATCTCACCTTCTATAAGTTTTAGGCTGATTTTATAGACAATGCCAGCTGTACTCTGAAAATTATCCCTTCCGTACCGCTTAACAAGTTTTTTGGTCTCCTTCACCACTCCAGATTTAAATATTTCCTCCGCTCTTTCTAATATCCGCGCTCTCAAGATCTCATCCGGGGGTATAAGCCCGACCAATAAGACGCTCTCGGGAATATTAGGCTTTCTGGAACCGGTCTCCCCTTCCCGCTCAATCGTCCGTACCAGATGCCGCCGGTTTTGTGAGTTTACGGGCATCCTGTAGCCTCTGTCTCTGATCTCGGCTTGTAGCTCCTCCGTCGAGAGACTTTCCAGCCTACTCCTTATTCCAAGACCTGGTCTTGGAATAAAACTAAAATCAAACAGCACACCATCTATATATAGCCCTGTACCGCCAACCAAGATCGGCAATTTTCCCCTATTTTGGATGTCGGCAATAGCAGCATCCGCGTACCGCTTAAAATCGGCCGCCGTAAATCTCCGCCCCGGTTCCACTAAGTCCAACCCCCAGTGCCGGACGGCCTTTTGATCCGATGCCGATGGTTTAGCCGTGCCGATATCCATGCCTTTGTATACCGTGCGCGAATCGGCGCAGATAACCTCACCCCCGTACTGCAAGGCAATTTTCATAGCTAAGCCCGATTTGCCACTGGCCGTCGGCCCTACTATAGCAAGGAGTTTTGGTCTTTGTGCGGCGGTTGCCATAAAAGCTCCTCGATTCTTACCCTGTAATCTTGGTCTACTACTATGCCTTCGGCTTCTAACTCCTTTTTGTGGCTCTCAAAACCACCCGGGTAACCGCTAGCTAAGCCACCGTTTCTATTAACCACTCTTTGCCAGGGTAGCCCCGCGGGGCCTCTGTGAGCAATTTGTCCAACTTCCCAGGCAGCCCAAGCTGCTCCGGCCGTAGCTGCTACTTGGCCGTAGCTCATTACCCGACCTTTTGGTATCTGACCTACAATTTCGTAAACCCGGTCAGTAAAATCACTATCAACGCGGGGCATTATCTAAACTCGTGATGCGGCAGTGTTGGCTACTAGTCGCAAAAAATCATCAATCGCGGAGGCTTGGACCGGCTTTAAATCGGAGCGAACGCGCGGCTGAACCTGGCCGGACTCAACTTCCTTGCCGCCAATTACCAGCATGTACGGAACCTTCTGAGCCTCGGCGTCGCGGATTTTTTTAGCGACCGTTTCGTCGCCATCATCCAACTGTACCCTAACTCCCATTGTCTTAGCATCTTCTACAACGTCTTTGGCCAGTTTCAAGATAGGTTCTTCGTTATTTAGCGTAGCCACCCTGACTTGTTCCGGTGCCAGCCAGACCGGAAATTTGCCGCTGGTATGCTCAATATAGACCGCCAAAAACCGCTCAATCGAACCCAAAAGCGCACAGTGGATCATGACCGGCCTGGCCGCTTTGCCTGCCTCATCAACATAAGAAAGTTTGAAGCGCTCTGGCATTACAAAATCCAGCTGTACGGTCGCGACCTGCCAGACCCTTCCCAAAATATCGGTCGCCAGAAAATCGATCTTTGGGCCGTAAAAGGCGGCATCCCCAAGTTCTACCTCGTAATCCAAGTTTTCAGCTTTGGCAATTTGCTGTAGCGTTTTTTGGGCTTTATCCCAAAGTTCCGGCAAGCCTAAGTAGCCGTCTGCTTCATCTTTGAAGGACAGGCGGAACTTCAACCTCATATCTATGGTGTTGTATAACTCCTGAGCGGCCTCAATTAACTCCTTAGCCACCTGCTCTATCTGGTCTTCGCGGCAAAAAACATGGCTGTCGTCCATATTGATAGACCTCACCCGGGCCAAGCCTTGGAGTTCGCCGCTTTTTTCATCCCTGTAAACGGTGGCTGTTTCTAAGTATTTAAGGGGCAGCTCGCGGTAGCTCCTGGGGCGGCTGGCGTAAATTTGGGTGTGGTGGGGGCAATTCATCGGTTTTAGGACCAATTCATCGCTGGTTTCTTGACTTTTTACCATAAACAACTCGGCTCCGAACTTATCCCAGTGGCCGCTAGTTTTATAGAGGTCAGTTTTAGTCAAATGCGGCGACCAAACTTTAGCAAAACCCCGCTTTTCACGCAGTTCGTTAGAGTAAGTAGTCAACTGTTCCTTTAACACTGTGCCTCTAGGGGTAAACATTGGTAGGCCGGAGCCTACTAAATCGCTGGTAACATATAGATCCAGCTCGACACCCAGACGCCGGTGGTCGTTTTTATCCAATTTATGGGTTTCTTCCATGTCTTACTTTCATGATAACAGTTTAGTTTCAGTCAAAAAAGCAGGACCGCTAATAAAACAGCCCTCAAGCAGTCTCGCAAGTAAGCTCGAGGGCTGAATTTGGTTTTACCAAAGTTAACACATCGGCAAAACTCAACCTACAAAAAGAAGTATATACATACTAGCCGTAAGATGCTAGTACTTTTTTGCTAGATTTTTGAGTCAAAATATTATTTAGCTTTATACCATATGTGGTTCATTTGTTCCTGTCTTGCTCTTAAGTTAATATTGTAGTGTTCTGACGCGGGCACATAGCTCAGTTGGCTAGAGCGCCACATTGACGTTGTGGATGTCGGGGGTTCAAATCCCTCTGTGCCCACCAAACTAAGTAGGAGTCTTTATGAACAGTGAAGGACGCGAGGGAAGGTTCGAACGACACTTAGCGGAAGAGACTACGGGAGTACCTCGCTACAGTAGAGGCGTAGAAACCGACAGAGGCTATTTACTTCCCAGTTTGAGCCCCAGGCTAGATGAGGAACAGCGAGAAATACTAAGATTGGAAGCCGGTCTACATGGAACCGATCCTCTAACATTATTAAAACGAGCACTGGAGACGGAAGCCTGGGGAGCAGTTAATGCTTATCTGGAAAAACTAGACGAAGGCAATAACCCCAGTGACTAAGTTCTGGACCGCTCAAATATACAGTTGATATAGCGCAAGTTGTGGATGGAGGCTAGGCTGCCACCTAAAGGGTTGTCGGTTTTGAACATTTGGCGGAGGAATGCCCGGCTATAGCCGGTTTTACAGGTGTGGCAATTGCATTTTTTGTCTATTGGTCCGGGATCGCCCACGAGAGCACTATTGCCCAGATTTAACTTCTTATCACCAGTTATCCAGACCGAGCCGTGGCGGGCGTTTCTGGTCGGCATAACGCAGTCCATCATATCTATACCCTGCTCTATAGCAAACCTTACATCTGTGGGCTCGCCCACACCCATCAGATAACGGACGCGACTTGAGTCATACATAGGGGCCAAAAACTTCAACATTTCGTACATTTCTTTCTGGCTTTCGCCTACCGCGAGGCCGCCGATAGCCACGCCGTCAACAGGTTGGGATTGCACGAATTCCAGGCTTTTTTGCCTGAGTTTTTTGTCCAATCCTCCCTGCACAATCCCAAAAAGTAGCGGCTTTTTAGCTGCTGGGGTGCCTTTGGTCAATCTGTCAAATTCGGCGATACAGCGTATCAGCCAGCGGTGGGTCCGCTGCACGGCGTCTTTGGTACGAGTGCGGGCGTGAGAGTCCAGTCCTGTTAAATCATCGAAGGCCATAATTATATCAGCTCCCAAATCCAGCTGGATTTGGATGGATTTTTCGGGGGTAATTAGCGTTTCTTTGCCCGATCTATCTTCCTTAAAAATCACGCCCTCATCAGTGATTTTTCGTACTTTAGCCAGCGAAAAGACTTGGAAGCCACCCGAATCTGTTAGCATCGGGTCTTTCCAACCGCTGAATTTGTGCAGACCGCCTAGCTTCTTTACCACTTTCTCGCCTGGTTGGAGATGCAGATGGTAAGTGTTAGCCAAGAGTACTTGGGCTCCGGTTTGGGCCACCTGGGCGGGTTCTAGCCCCTTTACGGCTCCTTTGGTGGCTACTGGCATGAAAAAAGGTGTTACAACTTTGCCGGCGCGGGTGTTGAGAATTCCACTGCGGCTGGCGAGCTTACCTCTACTTAACTCCTTGAAAACGGTCTTGGACATAATCATCATTTTAACAGATTAAAATGCTAGAGGAGTAGAATTTAAGCATAACAATTACAGGGGTGAGGTGTATTGACAGAATGACCTACTCATGTTAACATAACCGGGTTAACGTGAGGTTGCAATTTGAGTGCCAAAAAAGGCAGTCCGCTGGATCAGTTTTCCCTGTTCTACGAGGAAATAACGGCCAGCAAACCCCTACAGAAGCGGGTTCGCAGAATCCGCGCTAACGCACCGGTCAACAGTTAGCAAACTGGGCCGGCTAGGATTAACAGAGGCCAAAGCCTCTGTTTTTTTATTCCCCAGTTTTTGTACGGTTATACACTGGATTTATGAATAGCATAATGTCAATATATTGACATGGTGTGTATCTATTGTGGTTTTGATACGAAAGTTGGCAATAGCCGGTTACAGAGACGAAACAATCAAGTCTGGCGCAGGCGTACGTGTAAGCGCTGTAAGGCCGTTTTTACTACTCATGAGGCCGTTGACCTATCTAGTACCCTGTTAGTGGTTGTAGGTGGTGTGCCAAGGCCGTTTGTAACAGATATTTTATATACCGAGATGTTGCTGTCTATGAGCCACCGCAAAAATGCTTATTTGGACGCCAGAGAAGCAACCAGCACAGTAATTAAACATCTGCTGGAATTACCCGGCAAACCCCTGTTTTCACCAAACCAAATCAGCCTGATCGGCTCAGATGTGCTTAAAAAACTTGATAAGCGTGCTTACCTGCGTTATATCGCTGAACACCCCTCCCTCCAGAACTAAACATCTGGAGGATTTGTCATTTACCATTTAGCATTTAGCGTTAATTTATCAGATGTCATTTGTCATTTTTTAATGCAGCCCAATGAAAAATGTTAAATGTAAAATCAATGGTCAATGCTAAATGTAAAGCGTTAAATGGAGGCAGTTACTTCTTAACCGCCTTCTCTGTTACATCAAACTTACCGATGTACCAGCCTAGCGCCAGGCGGGTTTGAGAGTAAATGGCCGCAAAAGCCCCGAAGACGATGGCAGTCAGCGGCAAATATACCCATTGCAGCACCATCCATAGGCTGCGATGGCGGCGATAGCGGGCCGGCTTGGGCGGCAAAGAGCGCATACTAAGATAAAGGGTAACCACGATACCGGCCATGGCCACGGTTTGCAAACGACTGGCTATCTGGGGCAGCTGGTTGGCGATATAGCTATCGGGGTTGAGGAAAAACGGCACAAGTGCCGCCAATAGAAGTATTAAGGAGGCCGTGGACCAACTGATGTGCCCCTCCAGCAAGCGGAAGAATTTGGCCAGTAGTTTATGGCGCGGAATGGAATTGCGCCGCAGAAAGGCCATATTGGCCACGTAGGCGACATCGCTGGCCCCGTAGGCCCAGCGTTGTACCTGTAGGAATTGAGCTTTTAAGGTCTTGCGGTAAGTACTAGCCAGCACCGCGTCTTGGTAAATCGGTACAAATATTGGAAAAACATCGTGGTGGCCATCGTAGCGGAAATAGGTGCGCCAATATTGGTGGCCGTCTTCTACAATGGTGCGAACCGACCAAAAATCGGTATCAATCAGCGCCGCCATTGGCTGGGCGTGGGCCGAAAAGTTGCGCAGGGTATGCGGGCGCAGGCTCTGGATGACCATCCAAAATGAGTTACCGGTAGCAATAACCCGCATCGGCGCCGGGGCGTCCCAGATATTATTTAAAAACATTGGAATCGGCTGGTAAGAAGCGTGGCGGGGCTCTTCGGTAGAACAGTAGGTATAGGTTAGCGCCGCCAAATACTGCTTATGCGGCCGGTTGTCGGAATCCAGCGTTGTGACCAGCACGTGTATAGGGTCGATTTTTTCAATCGCCAAGAATTTTTTCAGGCGGCGGCCGGCGTAGGTTATGTTTCCGCCTTTGCCTATCACCTCGCCAGCGATATTGTGGGGGTGCTTGATGGCCTGCGCATGATAAAAGTGCTTGCCGAATTTGGATATAAGCTCGGCAGAAGTTTGGGCGATTTCCGGACCGCCACGCTCCTCATAGGCCAAAATTAGAATTACTTTTTTTAGGTCATAATTGCTATCAACAACAGATTGGACGGTAGGCTCCAAGGTGTCGCGCGATTCGTTATAGGCGGCAATAATTACGGCGTGATAAATTTCGCTGGGCTTGATGCGGATGTGGGCAATCCTCTCGCGGACTCTGTCTAAGTTACGAACGTGCCAGGCTGGGGCCTCGGCGGTTCGAGGCTGCAGGACTTCCAAGTCGGCATTTAGTTTTTCCCAAGGCAATTTCATATGCTGGTTAATCAGCCGCCAGCCCTGCAAGGAGCGAACGTTCAGTCCGACAGCCCGGGCGAACCAAATTAACAGATAAGCTATGATAAAATAGGCCGCCAGCTGGGGATTCAGTAGGCCTAAAATAACTGGTAATGACAGAATTAACCAAGTCAAGGCCGCCGGCAGTATTTCAAAAGCCCGGTATTTCCAGCCCCGTTCGCTGGGCTGAGGAATCTCTATAGATCTCACGATCTAATTTTACATTTATCAAGTAACATTTAACATTTATTTAACAGGTAACATTTAAAAATGTTGCTGCAATGGTAAATGACAGTTGAAAAATTAATGTGAAATGAAAAATGTGAAATGGTAAATTAAGCTGCTACTGCAGGGAGATTAGGGCGTTTGCAGTAATTGTCGCTAAAATCAGCAAAAAAACCGAAGCCGCTAAGATAAAAGTAGATAGCGCGTGCCGGACATTGTAGACTCGGGCGCTCAAGATTATCGACCCAACCGCCGTTATTACCATAAACAGGGCGATGGCATAGATATCCATGGGCTTGCCGCTTTGGTAAGCACTGCCTGATACATTGGGACGGTAGCCTACGATAGTGGTTGGGTTTTTAGAGATATCAAAACGAAGCAGTACTAAGCTAACGCCAATTACCAGTAGTGCTGAGAGTATCGTAATCAGAGCCAAAACTGCCCTATCGTGTAAGAATTTCTTGGGTATATCCATACGCCAAACTATAGTTTATAGGTTTTAGTTTACAGTTTGTAGTAGTTTATACTCGTATGTCTGTTTCTGATTAAAAATTTCAAATAGTGAAAAATCTATTTGGAATTTTAGAGGAGTAGCCGATGTAAGCTGAAGTCTAAAATTAACAGCTTGAGGCCATCAATTTTATGACGTAAGCTGGTATCGTGCTGCGACGAGCCACCTTAGCTCAGTTGGCTAGAGCACCGCTTTCGTAAAGCGGGGGTCCGGGGTTCAAATCCCCGAGGTGGCTCCAGGAAGCCCCACAAAAAACACTACGCTGTTTTTGCGGGGACCTCCGTACTTGCGGGATTAGTATAGCGGTAGTACGTTTGCTTCCCAAGCAAGAGGTACGAGTTCGACTCTCGTATCCCGCACCAGCCTTAGGTAAAAAAGTTACTCCACATTTATATGCCCGGTGTCGTTTGAGTTAAGGTGGTTGTGATAACCCCACGAGCCAGTTTTAGTAACCATGAAAGTTTTAGCGCCGCCAGATGCGACAAAGCCAACATTAAGCTCGCTGTTATCCGTGTGGAATGGGTGCGGGTCTGAGGCAAAGTCTAGCGTTTGGCTGGAATTGTTGACAATCTTTACAGCTCCGCCCGGTTTAACCGAAATGATTGTCGGCGAAAAGCCGTTACTGCTGTAGGTAATGGTTGCTGTCACTTGCGAGTCCTCTGCGGCAGCTCTATCCGATACAGGGTTAACCGCGGGCTTGTCTTTAGCTAAAAAGAATGCCCCGGCGCCGATACCAGCCAAGACAACAATTGCTATAAAAGCTTTAGCCGCACCATTCATTGCTAACTATTATACCAGCGCTAATTAGTTAACCTTCCAAGGCGGGGCTAGTTTCTTTTGAAGCTGGCAAAAACCGGCTTTTTATGTTTGATATGATTACTAGTAATGGTTAGTTCTACAATTTATCGGCGCCGGGCTCTTAACCAGATTGACAGGCTCCTAGACCGAATAACTTCTTATCGGTTGGTGCTTTATTCTTTGGTGGCCTTCGTTGGCTGGGCTATCGCGGCCAGCTGGTTGGGCGAAGTAGCTTTTAAATGGTACGAAATCTTGGCTTCCGCCGCCTGGCTGCTTGCCGTTTGTTATATCGCTAACTTGGCAATTTCGCGGTTTGCTAAAATTCCCCGTAACAAAGAATCAGATCTAATCACAGCTCTGATTCTAGCCCTGATTTTAGCTCCGGCCCATGACTTTGGTGATTATTGGATACTGGCGGCCGCTGGGATTTTTGCGATGTTATCTAAATATCTGCTGGTTTACGGCAAGCGACACATTTTTAACCCGGCTGCCCTTGGCGGCTTCGCTGTAGCGCAACTTTTTGGCTATCATCCGTCTTGGTGGGTGGGCACTGTCGTCCTTGTGCCGCTGGTGTTCATAGCTGGCCAGCTGATCTTGCGTAAAATCAAACGCTATCTGATGGTCAGCGTATTTATGGCGCTATATTTAGGGTATTTAATAATCAACTTTTTGCTCAAAGACCAGGCTGGGGAGCTACTCCACGTAGTCTGGCTGGGGCTTACAGCCACACCGGTCCTGTTTTTTGCATATATTATGCTTACCGAACCCGCCAGCTCACCAAACAAATTATCTCAAGCCATCCCTTACGCTGTTCTAGTTGCGGTTCTTTTTTCAGTTACTGCTCTAGGCATTGCCCCGGAAGAAGCCCTTTTAATCGGCAACGCCCTAGCCTTTGCAATGTCGCCCAGCCGCCGCTTAGAGCTGGCTTTGGTCAATAAAAAGCAAGAAGCCAAGGATATTTATAGTTATGTCTTTAGCGGCAAGAAGAATCTATCCTTTCAGGCCGGCCAGTACCTAGAGTGGACGCTGCCGATAGCCAAGTCCGATAGCCGTGGCAACCGCCGCTACTTTACAATTTCGTCCTCACCGACCGAGGACAATCTAATGTTCACTATTAAAGAACCTGCTCCGCGGAGCAGCTTTAAGGCTAGTCTGGATCGCCTTAAACAAGGCGATAAAATTTTGGCTTACCAACTGGAAGGCTCGTTTGTACTCCCTGAAGATAAGAGCCAGAAACTGGCTTTTATCGGCGGTGGCATCGGCATTACGCCGTTTCGCAGTATTGCTAAGTATTTAATTGATAGTGAACAAAGCCGCGATATCGTTCTTTTGTATTCGGCTAGAGATGCTGCTGAATTTGCCTTTCGGGACTTGTTTGAAGCGGCCAAAAAAGCCGGGGTTACGACGCATTATGTAGTAAACGCCAACCCGCCGGCTAACTGGACTGGGATGGCAGGAGCAGTTGACGATAGAATGATTAAGAAAACCGTCGCGGACTATAAGCAACGCGTTTTTTATGTATCTGGCCCATATGGTTTCGTGGTTGCCGTGCGAGACTCTTTATTGAAAATGGGTCTGCCGGAATCAAAAATTGTTACCGATTATTTCCCTGGTTACGGCTAAATAATCGACTGTGGACGGCTCGTTTTAGAACTATATCCTTGCGAAGCTTTCTGAAAATCAGGCTGGCGGACCTTAGCGGAAGAAGTTTGGAACTATTTTAGTGCTCTGACTCTTGGTCAAGCTGTCCCCACTCAATAAGTAATTGACGCAGTTCACTTTCAAATAATTCTTCGGCGTCCCAAGGTGGGGTAATGCTTCCAGAATGTATAAATTCTTCGGTATTAAACTCAGCTTCATATCGAGCTTTTTGGTGTCTTCTAGCATTTTCTCGACCGCTTTGGGCGTAGTAGGAAGTCAGTATAGTAAATTCATATAAAGTTTCCTTGCTTTTTGGCACCTCTTCTAGTCGACCATCTGATGTTTTATACAAAAGCACACGATTGATGATTTTAAAATGTTCTGACTCGCCGCCCTCTGTCGTAAGCCATTTTCCTATGCTACGGTCTGAATAAAATTGCCTCGAGGCTTCATAAACAGGCAGAGCGTCACTAGGAAGTGTAACCGCTGCTTCTGCGTTTTGTAGCTGTCCTTCGGTAATTAACCTGCCTAGTCTGCTAGCTACCATTTGTTTTTGGGTTAGTCTCCAAAATTCAGCTCTAGCCGGACGAAGGTCGTGAATAGCTGCCAAAGACACCTCAAAATCTGCTGGTATATAGCCAATGGGCTGACCATTATGTTGATAATCAGGAAATTGTCGCTCAAAGCATAAATCAGTTAGCTCATCTAGGCTTAGCCTATCAAGTTCTTCTTGGCTGAGCTTTGGAAAGTGCTCATGGCTAGTCATAAGTAGATAATACCACAAAAGTGGTATTTTGTCTATATGGCGGGGCGGACGGGATAGCGCTTGGGCTTACCCAGCTTACGCCGGGCGCGCGGAGCTAACCCGCCGCGGGTTCAAATCAGCCGGGCCATCACAAATTTAAAAACCCACCTGACGGTGAGTTTCCAAATCCGTGGCGGGGCGGACGGGATTTGAACCCGCGACCTTCTCCGTGACAGGGAGACGAACACTCCGGACTGTTCTACCGCCCCGTATTTGGCCAGCTAGAACAGCGTTATTCTAACAGATACAGGGGTCAAAATAAAGAATGACTAAAATACTTAACTAGTTAAGTATTCCCCCGTTCGGATATGTACCCTTTACCCTGGACCCTATGCCCTAAATCCTAAAGTCTGACGTAGGTTTTAAGGGCTTCTTTTTTCTTTAGCTCCTCAATAGCCGGCGTCATATCAGCCAGTGCAAAGACGATATGTCGGGCAGTTATGATGCCGTTTTCTAGCTTTTCTACCTTAACAATTTCTAGGGTTTTGCCGGTATTAATCACCGCCGATACCTGGCCCGGTTTTAACTTATAAAGAGCATCGATGACTTGCGGTGGTACATTAGGGTTGCTTTTGACGATGCCGAAGCCGTAATCTCCGCCGTTAACTTTGCTGGCTGGGTCTTCGCTCACTGCCTTGGCAACATCCGCAAAATCGGAACCGGATTTTATCTGGGCCAGCGCGCTGGCGGCTTTAGCTGTCGCCTGGCTATCAAGCTTGGCGGCTACTTTTTCGCGCAGGATCTGGTCTTTAAGGCTGCGCTTAAAGTCGGATATAGACCAGCCCCAGAAGTCGCGCAGCACATCGGCAAACACCTTGTCGCTGCTGCCCAGCCGGTTTTGCTCGCGCATTTGCTTGACCCGTTCGTCTACTTCTTTACCCGAAACCTTAACCCCGTTTTGCCCGGCCAGCATTTTAGCGTAGGCTAGGTTAATAACGTCGTCCAGGGATTCTTTTCTAAATTCGGCCAGCTGTTCTTTGTCGTCAACGGTAGAAAAATCATTGTCTTGGTCGCCCTGCTGTTCTTGGTAATAGTGGATGTGCCGGCGAAGCTCAAACAAATAATTCTCGTAGGCCACAAAATCATTGCCGGCCCGGGCAATTGGGAATGGCACTACTTGGGTAACACGGTATAAAAAGGCGTTGTATTGATAAAACTTATAAAGCCCGGCCACACTGTAAGCCAAAAAGGCAATTACCGCTAAAACGACAATTGCCGAGGTTACGATAATAATGCGGCGCTTGGAATGGGCCAGCGGATAAATATACTTCCTAGCACCAGATAGGACATCTTCGCGGTGCTCGGCAATAGTTTCGTTAGTAATTTGCGGGACGTCTTCGAGGCTCATGGCCTGTTCGGGAGGCAGCGGTGCTACTGGGTTATAACTAGAAGCTTTCTCGGCAACACTAGCCGGCACCAAGTCTTTGACCTTTTTAAACCTTCTTAGCTTCTTAATTCTTTTTATCATCAACCCTCGTTGGAAGCGAATCTAGTCTTTATTGAAGCTACAACTGTAAACTGTAAACCATAAACTGTAAACTGTTCAGTCACGATTCAATCACTCTTTGCTCATCACTATCCACGCCAGGGCGCTGGGCTGGGTGGATACCTAGGTTGCGAAGTATTTCAACCATCTTTTTTTGGATGCGCGCCGGACGGTGCACGTCCCGAATTACTAGGTCGCCTACGTAGGTCTGTACTATTATTGTACCAAAACTGAGGGCCGTCTGTTCCAAGCCTTTGATCTGGTAATTGATCATTTGTATCTGTTCCAAGCTGATATCAACCACGTTTACAGCAAGCAAACTGCGGGTTTGTTGAATGAAACGGTGGCTGGTCATTATGTAAACGCTGAAATACCAGCGCACCCACCATGGAAATATAAGTACCGCGCCAAGAATGAAGCCGCCCAGCAGGCCGAAGAAAAAATAGCTGTATTGGGGCCTGATAAGCGCCGGCACGGTGCCGGCTAAGATGCCCAGCATGGCCAAAATCAAGCCTTTGCGCATTACAATGGGGTGTTTTTTGAAGACTAAAAGGACGTCTTCCTCTTCAAACTGTTCTTTAAAGCGCTTCGTCCGCCGGCTGGGGGACAGTTTATCTTTTTCCGGCTCTAGGGCCGCTTTCTCGCTCATGTTTATAGGGTATAGGGTTTAGGGTTTAGGGTAAAGAGCGTGGTACTCCGGGAGGGACTCGAACCCCCAACCTCTCCCTTAGGACGGGTTTGCTCTATCCATTGAGCTACCGGAGCGTATCTTCATTCTATCGGGGTCCCCGCGAAATCACTAGATTTTGCGGGGTGATTTGACGGAGTTGCTCTATCCATTGAGCTATAGGGGCTCTTTCTTAATTTTACAGGTTTCCTAGGTTTAGTAGGAGTGGAGTTCGTCTGGGGAAAACCAAAGCTTAATTTCAAAATCGGCTTCGGCTTTATCGCCGGAAGCATGTACCAGATTGTAAATCGGCCGGTTTTCGGCGTTGGCTTTGGTCGGCGAGTCATCTGAGTAATCACCTCTTATAGTCCCGGGGTCAGCCTTGGCGGGAATAGTGTGGCCGGTGATTTTACGAGCCTGCTCAATAGCATTCTTGCCTTCCAGCACCAGCGCCATGACCGGCCCGCTGGTGATAAAATCGACCATCCACCCCTGTACTTTGAGGCCAATTTCATGCGGGTCGGTCGTTCCTAATTCTCTATGCGGATCAAGACCCTCTTCTTTATAAGTATCCAAGCTCTTATGGCCTAGGCCCTCGACCCACTCGCGCCGTTTCGTGGGATAGTGTTCGCTAACAAGATCTTTGCTGGGCGTAACCATTTTGGCGGCTACAAGTTTAAGTCCGGCTTTTTCATACCGGCTTAAAATCTCGCCAATCAGCCCGCGAGTTACTCCGTCAGGTTTTACAATTACCAATGTTTTTTCCACTTCCAGTCATTATAACAGATGCGAGTCACATTACGAATTGAACATAAGCGTTGTTCAATTAGCACTCCCCTGGGCTATAAATATTATCGGCGATCGCGTAAAATATTGATATGGCCAGGACTAATACAACTTCGGCGATCGTCGATAATATCCTAAGATTAACCGTTGTCGGCGGAGCAATAACGGCCGGATTGGTTATTCCTAACCTTCTAATCGCCCTTGATAAGCCGTTGCAAAAATATCTGAACCACTTAGACAAACGTGCCGGGGATCGAGAGTTGCGGCGAGTAGTAAATTATATGAAATCGCAAGAATTAATTAAGGAAGACTATCAGCACGGACTGCAAATTACCGATAGGGGCCGAGTGAGGCTGACTAAACTGGATTTTGACGGGCTGCGGATAGAAAAACCCCGAACATGGGATAAAAAATGGCGCCTAGTGTTGTTTGACATACCCGAAGAGAAAAAGCGAGGTCGCGATTACTTGACGGTAAAGCTGCACCAGCTAGGTTTTTATCAGTTGCAGCGAAGCGCTTGGCTCCACCCCTTCCCTTGCCGAGCAGTAATTGAAAAGGTAGCCACAAGTTATGGGATCGATCAGTACATAACATACGTTGAAATAACTCGGATAGACAATGAAAAAGAGCTTGTCAAGAAATTCAAGAATATATTAACTTAGTTACTTACTAAAATTTTCGGCGATCGCGTAGAATTTTGATATGTAGGCAGTTTATAGCCTTTTAGTTACAATAGTGCTTATGGCTTTGATATTGTACGACGTAGCAGTTGCCGACTATTTGGAATATATGGAGCTAGAACAAAACCGCTCGGCCAAAACAATCGCTAACTACAGCCATTACCTGACCCGCCTTTCGGACTTTGCTGGCGAAATCAAGCTGGCTGATATAGACGACCAGATGATTCGCAAGTGGCGGCTGTGGCTAAACCGGCTAGGGACAAACACCTCTGATGAGCTGTCTAAAATTACCCAAAACTACCATCTTATTGCTCTGCGCTCCTTTCTGCGTTTTTGTGCAAAACGCGGCTGGGAGGCCATGCCAGCCGATAAAATAGAGCTGGCCCGGACAAGCCGGCCGCAGGTAACTTTTTTGACGCCCGAGGAGATAGAAAGGCTGACTGCCCAGCCTAAAACAGATACCACTGCCGGTTTGCGCGACCGGGCTATCTTAGAACTGCTGTTTTCTAGCGGCCTGCGGGTTTCCGAGCTGGTCGGGTTAGACCGCGACCATATTAACCTCAAACGCCGGGAATTTATGGTACGTGGCAAAGGCCAGAAAGATCGGCCAATTTTTATCAGCGAAGAAGCTGCTGATTGGATGGGCAGGTACTTAGACAAGCGCCAAGATAACACCAAGCCTCTATTTATCCGCTATAGCGGCAACAAGAAGGTAGATTTATCTGGTAATTTCCATCGACTAACGGCCAGGAGCATACAGCGAATGGTAGCCCGCTTCGCCAAGCTGGCTGGGATTACCAAGCACGTCAGTCCTCACACGCTTAGGCATTCGTTTGCCACAGATTTATTGATGAACGGGGCAGATCTTCGCTCGGTTCAAGCTATGCTGGGCCATAGCAACATTGCCACTACCCAAATTTACACCCATGTCACCGACCCGCACCTTAAAGCCGTCCACGAGCAGTTCCACCGAACTAAAAACTCTTAATATTTTCGGCGATCGCCGAAAATATATGTATGTTTATAGATGGGACGAACCCAGGATGGTAAAAGCGTATATTTGATTGGGGTACTATTTTATTTTATAGTATTGACTTTTTAGCCTGCTCTGGCTAGAATGCGGCTATACGCATTACCCGGTTTTCAACGCCGGAGGGCGTTGAACCGGAAAGAAAATTCAACCCCACACAAACCAGGAAAGAGAGGTGGTGATCTTCGTGAAGAAGATCATGCTGGTGATCGCCGTGATGGTGATCGCCGCGACGAGTGTCTTTGCTGCCACGGCATCAGCGTGGGGCGAGCCGCCGCCGCTGACAGTGGCGTGCGTCAACGGTGAAGGACCTGATGGTCCAATTGGGAACACCCCGGTTCCCGCTACGCTGTACTTCGACGGGGGAAGTGTCAACCTGTCGCTCGGTCTAGCATCGCTCCTGATCGACTCGTTCGATGGCAAGTTCTTCGTCGGCATTTTCCAGGAGACGAGTAGTGTCGTGTTTCTAAACGGCGCACTCAATCCAGATGACTACCTGGAAGAGGGCTGGAGCGGGCTCTACACCGTCGCCGAAGGCGCCTGTAGCGTCGAGCTGGCTGGCGGTGGCGATCGGAACTTCCCAATGTGCTACGGCACAGGGGCAAATTCGATCTTCTACGTCAATCGAGCTACGGCGATCAGCATGTGGGCAAACGGCGCCAAAGTGCCGTACGCCTCCACGAAGCAGGTGACGAACTACGCGGTGGGCAACCATCGCCTCACCTGCTCCGCCGGCGGCGAGAAGCCAACGGGCAACGCAGTCTCCACCGGCAACGGCGGAGAGGTGTACACCGGGAGTCAGGGGCTCGGTCTGCTCATGACCAATCCCCTGGACTACACCTGGGAGATCAGCTGATCCGGTTCGGTAGGGTTGAGCGCGAAAGCGCTCAACCCTACACAACTCAATGACTATAAAGCTAGCCAAAAAGCCAGATATTAACTAATTGACTGCCAGTGAACGCAGAACGCTCTGAGACATTAGGTACGAGGGAGCGTTAACAAAGTCATCCAAGTCGTATAATGGACGCAAATTCTTAATATCGCTTGAGTTCCCGCCAAAATAGGTACTAACCAGTTCCTTGACAACTAGAAGGTTACCGTTTGGAAGTTTAATCGCTGCGGCGTGGTCCTTAGATCCAGCTTCTATCTTGTCAGAGTTAAGCATCATTACTATTGGCGGAGTACCGAGATTATTATCTTGGGAGAATAGTTGCCAGACTGAGCCGCTTGGCTTTGTCAGAGAAATCTCTTGGGCAGATTTAGCCTCGCACCCGTTACAGACAGCCGATGAACTACCGGGCTTATATATATTTATTGTTATTAGTGATATAAAACTATTTGCACCGCTATTGGACTTAAGCACCCCGCTGATTTTGTTTGAGCTAATAGTAATCGAGTAGATGCTGCCGTCGGTTGCTCCACCTTCGTCAATAGCTCCATTGGTGTTCTGCACTTTCCAGTCTGCTGGATACTGGAAAGATAGCGTATCATCTTTATAGGTTTTATATTCATTATCTGACTTGGGGAAATTCTTAGTGTACGACTTGTCTTTATAGGTACATTTAATGCTGTCGTTGGCCGAAACTATTTTACTGGATTTTTTAGCGGCACACTCTTCATAGTTGTTAGCTTTGTCTAGAAAGAATGTATAGACCGACCAGGCGATACTCATTCCAATAATAGTTACGCCAACTATTACAATTTGCTTTTTGCGGCTGGATGGTTTGTCATCGTTTGGTTCCATATTTTTTCCCTTCTTACGGACACGGGCCGTCATCAACACCAAGTAACGGACCGTGGGTGGTAAGGACTCCGTCAGTGTAGGTGTGTAGGTAATAATATGCGAATGCTCCGTTGTTGTGGCAGTGTACGTCAGTCGTTATAACTGGTCCGCTGCAAGGTCCGGAGCCGGGAGGCGATGGACACTGGGGAGGTGGTGGCGGTGGATTGCTCCAAGCCAGGAAAGTACCGGTCACAATGTTGCTGGTGCTCCAGTTATTGGTACAGCGCAGTTCATAACCGACTTGCGTGGATGGTACACCGCTTAAGTCGAAGGCTATAAATACGTTGTTGTCAGTTCCATCGCTGGGATTCGCCCCCGGCCAGCCTGCAGATCCCCAGGCCGTGCTACCCACGTCTTGTTCGGCCCAACAACCGTTATAGGCATGGTCGGCATAAAATTCGCAGCGCCCGGTATTCGCACCAGTTCTCCAACAACCCCCGGAACGTATCCGGGCATCTGGTCGTTGGTTGCCGCTAGAAGATGCAGTCACTATAGCGTTATCGGTGGCTGGGCCCAAGGCGTTAGAACAGGTTATTACAAATGTGTAGGTTTTGGTGGTATTCAACGGGCCGGTATTCTTTGAGCCGCCAGCAGGACTAGGATTTGTTGAGCTATCCCACGTGGTCAATCCGCTGTCATTAGAAGCCACACAGCTTGTTGCGCCAGTTACGGTCCATCTGAGATCGCTATTGCCGCCAGTAATTACAGTTTCGGGGGTGGCTGTTAGGTCGACTGTGGGCGGCAAGGAGGGCGGACTGGTCACAGTGACTGTGGCTGTGGATGGCGGGCTAGTACCCGCCAAGTTGGAGCAAACAATGGTGTAGGTGTAGGTCCCGGCAGACAAGGCGCCGGTAGATTCGGTGCCACCACCGACAGCTTTACTGCCGCCCCACTCGCCGCTGGCGTTGCAAGAGGTAGGGTTGTTGCTGGTTGTCCAGGTTAGATTACTGCTTTCGCCAGCAAGTATTGACGCAGGGCTAGCTACTAGGGTGACGGTTGGTGCTTGGGTAGTGCTTACATGGTTACAACTTGGAACGTTGTTGGGGTTATCTATCTGCAATATGTCGGGGTTGGAGCTTGGCACAATAATGCGTTTGCAAATGGCGTCGGCCGAGCGAATGGCACTTTCCGGCAGGTTATTATCATCATAGCCTGATTCACCGCCGGTAGCTACCCTGGCCTGCAGGCGCTTAACGGCTGAGTTAGCCTTGGCGGTAACATCAACCACGCTTTGTACGCCCTGGAATTTTATCTGCGCGGCCCCGTTGTTGGCCTGGATTTTTACATCGGTTTGGTTATAAAGCGGCGTAAGCTTGGCATAGTAGTAGCCGCCTGGGAGGGCTGGTATGTTAGTAATTACCGTGTTGCAGTCGTAGTCCGCCGAGCCAACAGGAAAGCCCCCAGCCATCGTTGTTGGTGTGGCAGGATCAACGTCGCAATTACCGGGTCTTATACTGCCGGTAGGATCCGTAGAATAGTTTGCCGCGCCCACTGTGCTGCTACCGCTATTTGGATATAAATAATAGGTGCGAACTGAGGCTGGGGTTGGAACGGGTAGTCCGCTGCTATTGACTGGGAAAAGGCTGATTCTAAGGACTGGAGCATAACTGCGAGTGCCCCACAGATTTTCGTCCAGAAAGTTTTGCAACCCACCCGTAACAAATTCCCGTTTAGAGCTATCCGCGCCCCCGGAACGCCAAGAAAACATCAAACTGGTGGGGGGTGAGGCGGTATTTAATTTAACAACTTGCGACTCATACGGGGGTAGAGCTTGGTAAACCACATCGCCGGGCGCCGGGTCTATTAATACACAAGTATAGCGAGTTGACTGGTCACCGGATAGGGATAGGTCGGCAGTGGCCTCACCATTGTCCCCAAACCTTAAACCCGTACCGCCACTTGTAATTAGCTCGCCACACTGGCTAACTGTTTTTGTGGGATTAGCTTGCACATACGCCACAGCATCGTTAATACCGGACTGGGCGGCATAATCGGCAGACGCGCTAAGCTGTTTGTTAACACTTACTTGCAAAGCCCGGTTCATCAAGCGGGAAAAACCAACGGTAATTAGGGTGACAATTATAATCAGCATAAAGACGATGATTATAGAAGCTAAGCCGCGCTGATCGGCCAGTTTAGTTCTGCTTGTTAGCTTACCGATGCTTAGCTTCACCCTTTTAAAACCCTCTTCTAACTGTCGTCCTTAGTTTTGATACATGGCAGTACTGCGACGTGGACAAGTCTGAATTGCAGGCTACGCTGGCCGTCGTGGGATCCTGCAGTATATTGTCATTACCATAAGCTATTATTACACTCACAGTATACAGATTATTTAAATTTGGGTTCAAGGGGCCTCCTGGACAATCTATGGTAGTAAGCATACCAACCTGACAAATTTTTAGCTCCCCTACCCGCATCTTGTTGCTTAAAAGCTCCACCGGTTCATTAAAAGCTACCGCCCCCGGGCCAAATGGGCTGGCACAGGAAGTACTAACTAGTAGCGTATCTTTGATTAAACCAAATTTGTCTTCCGTTTGGCTGTTAAAAACTGCCGGATAGTCTGAGCTGTCAACCATTCTTCCCGGGACAAAAGTGTAGCGGTTTGAACCGGCGCAGAAGTACTTGCTAGTTCTGCCAGTAGGTGCGGTGTTCTGGGGCTGCGATTGGGAAATTTTGCTGGCAAACCGAATGTCCGAAGTTAGGCTGTCCAAAGCTTGGCGGGTGGAATCTTGGGTTCTAGTTATAGTTACGCCCTTGTAAAACAACTGGCCAATCTGCAGAAAGCCAGTCAGACTAATAAGTAGGATAAACGAAAATACGGCTGTAGCTATAAGCAACTCAATAACGGTGAACCCAGCACTTACGTTTGAGATTATCTGCCTATGGCAGATATTTGTAAGAACACTCAGACGTAAGTGCTGGGAAATCCCGCTTTCGTTTTGCTTTTGCCTGTTTTTGCTAAAGTATTTCATAGTTGCTCTTAGCGCCTAGTTAAATATATTCGGTAATTTGTAATAGAGAGTCATTTCGTCACGACCGATACTGCTACTTCTATCCCAACTCGGCTCAATAGTAAAAATCTTGGTTGCGTCGTTATAGGTAATAGCTATAGTATACTGGCCAAAATCACAGCCGACGCCTGAAGTTTTTGCCGCAGTGGTATCATTTATGCAAAATGACTGGCCGTCTGTAGGAGTATACGAAGCTATCGTAGCCGGGTCGGTAGTTTTATTTATATTGGCATTTTTAAGAAATTCTATCTGGCCTTGAGCCAAAGATAGCGCCGTGCTGCGCTGAGTTGCGTCTATCCCAGTACGCAAGGCGTGGCTAGCTAGCGCGTAGCCTCCAGCCAAAGCCACGCCAATTACCGCAATGCTGGCTAAGACTTCCACCAGCGTATCTCCGCGCTGGCTCCAGAAAAGTGTTATACTGCGAGAATTTTTCATCCTGGGCAAACCCCTGGATCTGGCTTAAATATCAGCTCGGTTCCCACGCCCGCCGAAGTTGGAGTTATAACCAGAAGCGCGTAGTCATTACTGCTTTTACTTTTAAAGCAAAGCGACCACTTGTTGGGTGTATCCACCCTACAATTAGCTACGTCCTCTTCAATGCATTGCTTGGTCGTAACCACAGCCGGTGGTGGATTTGTTCTGTACGTCTTGACTAAAAGGGACTGCGACCCTTGCTGGCTGGGGTCAGGCTGAGTTTGCAGACTGTTATAAAAACCGGCGATTTCATATCTTTTCTCCTGACCAGGCGGGATGGTGCTCCCTACCGCCATGGCATAAACCAGCTCGGCAGCATCAAAGGCAATTTTGTACTCATCCATTAGTACGGCGCCGTTGTAGATGGCCGGTTCGGGCCTAGATTGGCTAAATTCGGTTACCGGGACAGACGAACCGCCGCTAATATAAGTCCGATTACCTAAGACCGTATACACTGCAATTTTATTACTGCCCACCGCCGTTTCAATGGCCTTCCCCAGGAAGATACAATCCTGGTTGCTACCAGCAACCTGTGTGCCGGTCACTAAATGTGGCCTATTGGTGGCAGAGTCAAGTTGGCATAAATATTGCTCGGCCTCTGGGAATATGCCAGCGCCGACATCGCTGATATAGCTTTGGATTTTAGAATCAAGGTCGCGCATAGCTTGGTTGAATTGTGTTTGTCCCTGTTTACCGCGAAAGACCGCTGCGGCAGAAATTAGTAAAGCCCCGCTAACTGCCAGGACCATCATAACCTCAATAACAGTGTAGCCACCCCTGGCATTTCGCATACCCAAAGTATAGCATAAGGAGAATGAGAAAAACCCAGGTTTTTCTCATCGAGCCTGACGAAATAAATTCGTCTCCGCCTGCAGCGGATCGGCTCTGCTCTTTTCCTAAACCACACCGGGTTACCGAAACTATGGACTGACTAGATTAGAAGGTTTTGGTACCAGTTGATGGCTGATTGGCCAAACAAAAGGACCAAAAAGGTAGCGGCAATTAGGAAGGGACCGAAAGGTATTTTGGCCGTCATAGCACGCCTTCCAGCCAGTAGAGATGGCAAAGCAAACAATGTTCCAATAACACTGGCAACGAAAATCATTAGCAGGCTCATTGCTGGGGTTGCTAGCAAAGTTCCGGTAACCAACCCTAGCCTAACATCACCATAGCCTATCCATTTGCCGCTGGAAACCAGGTAAATTAGCCAAAATATCCCAGAGGCCACGGCTATGCTTAGAGTCAAAAGCCATAAGCCATGAGCTTTATTATCCGAATAGAACAAAATGTAGCCTAGCCTGCCAGCCGCGGTGGCCAGCAAAGTCGGGTAAAGAATTTTGTTTGGCAGCAGCATCCAGCGAAAGTCGTAAACCAATAGAGCTAGCAAACCAATGGATGTCAGTAACCAGCTAACAAATAGCAGTAATTCACCAGCTCCGCCAAGGTTTGTGGGCCAAAATAGGTAGAAAACAGCAAAGATAAGCCCGCCAGCTAGTTCTACCACCGGATACTGCAAGGATATGGGTATGCGGCAATGACGACACTTGCCGCGTAGTGCCAACCATGAGAACACCGGTACTAGATCACGGGCGGCCAGCTCGCGACGACAGTGCGGACACATGGAACGACCCCTCAAAATCGAAAGATTTTGAAGATTTAAGGTTGAGAATTTAGGGTTTAGAGCCTTTTTAGCTCTATTCTTGATCCTATGTCGCCTGCCCTGTTCGTGGAGTCGCCAGACTAGGGCGTTTACAAAACTGCCCGCACAAAGCCCTAGAGCAAACAATCCTGCAGCAATTAAATACATTGCCTTAATGCTAGCATGCAAGCAAGGTTCAAGGGATTAGGATTTGAGCAATAATTAATAAAAGAGCGGGGCGAATGCCCCGCTCTGCTCTTTTCCGGTTCCTAGTTTCTATCTGTTATCTAGACAGTAGATAGCTCCGCCCTCAAGCAATGTTGCAACTACAAAATTTCTATCATTGCTGTTTAATATTGCAGATTCGCCGTTGCAAACTGCTCTTCTTGAGTAGTATGCAGTACCGCTTGATGTAACCACGCCGGTAAGGGCGCCGCCTGCCGGAATGGACATGCTAGTGAGTATCATTGTGACTCCCGTAGACGGATCAGTAAACGAGGACGCGTTACTATTGATATAACGCACATAGAACCCACCGCCGACTCCGTTGAAACCTGTAGTGACGGCAGCATCTGCTGTCGGGATAGCACCACTGTTATTACTGGCGAAATTATTAACCTCCGCAGAAATTCTGTTCATGACAGCCTCGCGGGCGTTGTTGCGCTGGCTTCTTTGAAGCTGTGGAATTGCCAAAAAGACCACCACCATAATTAGGCCGGCGATGGCCAGCACAATCATAACTTCTATGATGGTGAAGCCTTTGTAAGTTCTGTTTAATACGTTTTTCATTTAAGCTTTGCTGCCCCCCTTTGGAGTAATTTATTTGTATACGCTTATGGTTACATACTATGCACACGTTGCGAAAAAATCAATAGCAATTTACCTCTTTAGCAAGTTGGTGCCGGCTAAACTGTAAATTGGCAGTAGGATAGCGGCTACTACCACCAGCGCCATTAGCCCGACTACGACCATCAATACTGGCTCAATTATGGTTGAAATCGCCTTGATCTGGTTGTCCACTTCCTTCTCATAATAATCGGCCACCTTGCCCATCATGCCTTCCAGCTGGCCGGATTGCTCGCCGATTCTTATCATGTCCGGGACCAAGTCCAAGAAATAGGGGTCGCCTTTTATGCTTTCCGACAATGCTTTACCGCCCTTAACTTGCTCAGTAGCTTTTAGTATAGAATCGGCCACTTTCACATTGCCTACGGCTTCAGCTGTGGTCGTTAGCATTTTTATCATCGGCACGCCGCTAGCAACCAGGGTGCCGCCAGTTCGAGCAAAGCGGGCCATATACAGCTTTTTGAACAACGGAGCCACTGGCCAAATTCTCATTTTCAGTTCATCTAGTACTCGCTCGCCGGCCGGGGTGCGCGCCCAGCGCAGGCTGAAAAAAACTATGATTGCAAAAACAATCACAATAACCCACCAGTAGTGAATTACAATACTTGACACTGCCAGTAAAGCCCTGGTAACTAGCGGCAGTTTGGCCCCTGGCAGACCTTCGTAGAGCACCTGGACCTGCGGCAAAACAGTTGTCAGCATAAAGGTCACTACTGCAACTAGTACAAGAACAACAATAAGAGGATAAATCAGCGCGCCGCGGACTTTAGCGACGATTTCAGCGTCTTTCTCTTGCTGATTAGCCAATCTTTCCAGCGAGGTGTCCAAAGTTCCTGATGCTTCACCGGCGGCAACTAGACTTATATAGACATTGCTAAAAATCCTGGGGTGGCGGGCCATGGCGTCTGCCAGAGTGGAGCCAGATTCAACGTCTTTAATAATCCGGCCGACAGCATTTTTTAAGGCCACATTCTTGATCTGGCCCTGGACAGTACTTAGGCCCTGCACTAAAGGCAGGCCGGCGTTAATCAGCGTGGAAAGTTGGCGGGTGAAAATAACTTTTTGCTTAGACGAGACACGGTTTCTAAAACTAGCTAGCAGGCTGTCGCCCTCGCCCTTAACCTTGATATCCAACGGCGAGAGCCCGCGGTCGGTCAGCAATTTGGCGGCACTCATTTCGTTTTCGGCCTCTACTTCAGCCTGGATTTTATTACCAGTTTTGGTATCCCGCGCGGTGTAGATGTAGGTCAGCATCAGGAGCCTCCGGCTAAGTTAACAGTAGACAGTAAACAGTAGACAGTTGACCGAGTGTCTTTCAACTGTAAGCTGTAAACTGTAAATTGTAAGCTCATTTCTTAGGAGCCTCTCATTAAGCGGTCCATTTCTTCTACATCTACCGCGTAATTTCTAGCCTCGTCATAGCTAACGGTGCCACTGTGAACCAGGTTAACTAATGTCTTGTCCATACTTTGCATGCCGTACTCCGCGCCGGTCTGAATAACGGCTTCCAGCTGGTAGTTTTTACCTTCGCGGATGATATTTCTAACCGCCGGATTAGCTATCAAAACTTCGGCGGCTACTACCCTGCCGCCGCCCAGCGCCGGGATCAGCCTTTGCGAACAAATTGCCATTAAAATGTTGCCTAGTTGGGAACGAACCTGGGGCTGCTGGTGCGGCGGAAAAACGTCAATCATACGGTCAATACTCTGTGAGGCGCTGTTGGTATGCAGGGTGGCGAATACCAAATGACCGGTCTCGGCGATGGTAATAGCTGCGGCAATGGTTTCTAGGTCACGCATCTCGCCAATTAAAACCACATCTGGGTCCTCGCGCAGGGCCGAGCGCAAGGCTGCCGAGAAACTATAGGTGTCGTAATGAACTTCGCGCTGTACAATTACCGAACGCTTAGAGGTATGGGTATATTCAATAGGATCTTCAACGGTGATAATATGCACAGCCCGCTCACTGTTGATTTTATTGACTAAGGCGGCTAAGGTGGTGGATTTACCTGAACCGGTCGGACCAGTAATCAAAACTAAGCCCCTAGGGTGATCGGCAAACTTACCAATGACTTGCGGCAAGCCTAGCTGTTCTATGGTGCGTATCTCGTTAGGTATTAAGCGCATGGCCGCGGCTAGGTTTCCGCGCTCATGAAAGGCGTTAACCCGAAAACGGCCGAGGTCGCCGAAAGCAAATGAAAAATCAAACTCTTTATCGCGAAGCAGGATTTGCTTTTGGTCTTCGTCCAAAATGGTAAATACTAAGCTCTCTACGGCTTCCTCGTTAAGCGGAGAAACCCCGGTCACAGGAGCCAGCGAGCCGTCAATGCGCAGAATTGGCGGCAAGCCGACCTGCAAGTGCAAATCTGAAGCTTTGCGTTTAACAACTTCTTCTAGTAAGACTTCGATTTTTGGTGTCTGCTGCACTTATTCCCCCTTACCTTGTTTGGTGCCCTAACCTTCGGATGCCGCTACTCGGTTAACTTCTAGTATGGTAGTCAGTCCGGCTAATGCTTTTAGGTAGCCGTCTTGGCGCATTGTTACCATACCTTGGGATTGGGCGGTCTTTTGAATGGCGGAGCTGGTGGCGTGCTTGATGATCAAATCCTGAATTTGTTCGGTAACCTCAAAGACTTCGTAAAGCCCCATACGCCCTTCGTAACCGGTAGGGTTTTCGCCTGTCACCTTGCCCTTCACCAAAGTATAAGCGTTTTGGCCAGCCAGAGGCAAGCTTTGATAACCCAAATCGGGCGCGACTTTGGCTATCTCTTCTTTTGTCTTGGGCAGTAAATAGCCGATGGTTTGGTGAATGGCTTCAGTCTCGGCTTTATTAGAACTGTATGAATCTCCGCCTGGAATAACTCTGCGCACTAAACGCTGGCCAATAACCGTGTGGACCGTACTGGCGATTAAAAACGGCTCTATGCCCATGTCCAGCAGGCGGGGCAAGATACCCGCCGCATTATTGGTGTGTAGGGTAGCGAATACTAAGTGACCGGTTAAAGCGGCCTGCACCGCTAGGTTGGCGGTTTCTTTGTCGCGGATTTCACCGACCATAACGACATCCGGGTCTTGGCGAAGTATAGAACGAAGGCCGGTGGCAAAAGTCAGCCCGACATCCGGATTTACCTGGATTTGGTTGACGCCTTCAATTTTATATTCCACCGGATCTTCTAAGGTAACGATGTTTATTGAGTCGTTCTTTATTTCTTGGATCATGGCGTACATCGATGTAGACTTACCTGATCCGGTCGGCCCGGAAGTTAAAATCATGCCGTGGGGTAGTTTCAGACCACGGCGAATCATTCTAAGTGCTCTTCCGGCATAACCCATATCCTCCAGCTTTAAGCTGGTGCCGGTTTTATCCAGCAGCCTAAGCACAATCTGCTCGCCCCAAACGGTCGGGCTAATTGCCACCCTAAGGTCAATCGGGCGCTTATCCACAATAATGCTGAACTGGCCGTCTTGCGGTATCCGGTGCTCGTCAATTTTCAGATTTGCCAAGATCTTTACCCGACTAACCAGCGGCGCTTCAGCGCTTTTCGGCAGTTTCATTATTTCGCGCAGTACTCCGTCTACCCGGCAGCGAACCTTAATTTCATCCTCCAGCGGTTCCATGTGTATATCCGAAGCCCGGTTCTTGGCCGCGTAATCCATAATCGCGGACAGTGCCTTACTAATTGGCGAGTCCTGTACGATGGTTTGGACTTTTTTATCGGCTTTGCTTACTGGCCCGGGCGAATCATCGGAGTCTTTATCTTCCTTAAGCTCCTTGCCAAAGCTTAGCATCGAACTTATGCCGTGCTCAAAAGTCTTGGCGTATTGCTCCAAAATGTGCCGTATTCCCGTTTCGCTGGCGGCGTAAACCTTTAGCGGGCGGCCAATTTTATTGCTCAGAAAATCAACGGCTTGCACATTGTCGGCGTCCAGCATCGCAACCACTAGCCTATGCTGCATTTCGCCAAGCGGTACAGCCATATAATGTTCGGCTATGTCTTGAGGCAAAAGGTCCAGGGTTTTAGTTTCAATCCGGGCGTGGCTAAGATTTACATACGGTAACCCGCTAACCTGTGCTAAGGCTTTGGTAAGCTGTTCATCGGTAATATGGCCTCCGGACAGCAACAGTCCGAACAACGGTTTGTTTTGCTGGCGGGCTTGCTCTTTTAGATTGTCCAGTTTGATTTCGGTCACTAAACCGTCGGACAGTAAAATTTCTTCTACGTGTTCCTGGGTGGTGGCCGATAAAACATTCATCCCGTTAGACTCCAGGAAGCGTCTGTTAAACTACATGCGTCTCGAAGAATGCACCGAGCTTCAGACGTTAACCCTGGTACGAAAGTTGAGTGGAGTCTAACGGGATTCATTTAACTAGCTCTGAAGCCTGTCCTTAAGGATTAAATGGCTGGGTGTTTTGGCTGTTGCCGGTTTCAATGGGGACGGTTAAATCAAGCGCGCTAGGATCAAGAAAGCTACTATAGGCTGAGTCGTTCTTAACATCCGGGAATTGCTTGCTAATTTTTTGGACAGCAGGCACGCTGGAACTATATTTTTTAGGGCTAAATATAGCCCCGGACACAATAAAAGAGGCAATAGCGGCTACAAAACCCACTAAAACTAATACGGCAATATCTTTCTGCTTCATTTCACTACTTTCTTTTCCAAGGTTATGCTGGTTGCCGGCTGGTAGTAAGTATTTACTTTTAGGCTAATCAAAATGCTGGCGTCGTTACCGCTTAGCTGGAGGCTGGTGATGTCAAAAGGCCGGATAGACCGTTCAAAATCTTTTACTAGGTTCTGAATGGCGGCGTAGCTGCTGCTGCCGCTGACGGGTATTTGTTCAATGGTAATGGGCTTGGGACTGCCTAGCGGATCGCTTGAAAAATCAGCAGATTGGTCCGTACCGCCAATATTTTTTTCAGAAATATTATTTAAGGTAAGCAATTTGCTGATGCTAGAAATCAACGCTGGAAAGTCGTAACTGACCGGCAAGGCATCTTGGATAATGCGGCTGTTCTTGCCATCGGGCGGCGGAGCGTTATCGAGTACATCGCTCTTACCGCCAATAGCGTTAGGGTTAGCTTCGTTAAAGACGCCGTACTGCGTAATTACAGAGTTGGCCGCAGAGATATTGTCTTGAAGTTGAGCTACAGTATCATGTTTAGCATTAACCACCCGTCGCTGGTAAGCCCCTTGGTTAAGCAGGGCTTTGGCGCTTACCGCACAAAACACTACGATAACGGTAGCTACGGCTACAACTACAATTGCCGAGCTGCGGGCTTTGGCTATCTTGAAATGCTTTTCGGTTTTGGGTAAATGCATCACTGTTGTTCTTTCTTCTTTTCTTCCTCTTTAAACAGAATGTTAGCCGGGTCCTGGGAATGGGTGGTTGTCAGTTTGGGCACAACCAGGGTTGGTATTTGGGCCTTCCCGTCAGCATCCAGCAGGTCATTGGCAAACAGTGCGGTGTCATAAGTAACGGTTAAACCGTAGCTAACGTTGCCGCTATTTATACCGAACGAACTTTCGGTAACGCTTGGAAAAGCTTCTTTACCGCTGTCAGTCTCGCCAAGTTTGTAAGTTGTAAATTTCATGGTGTCTATAAAGGTATTTACGCTTACCTGCGAATCGGCAGTACCTTCAATGTTTATAATACCGGTGGAAAAATCAATAGTCAGGCTGCTAATTGTTACGTTTGCTGGTGTAACTTGCGGCAGATAGGTAAAGATACGCGAGGCGACGTGTTTACTTTGATGCAGTGTAGATAGGCTGGTTAGCTGGTTTTGAATGGTCAGAGCTTCTTCTACGTTAGGAATAGCTTTTAGCTCGGCCGTAAAGCGGGCAATATCTTTATCGGCGTCGCTTAACTGTTTTTTCTGGACCACATTGACACTAAAGAATAAGATTACAAACAAAGCTATGGCGGCCGCACTTACTATAAAAGCCACGCTAACTACTAAGTTTTTAGATCGCTGAGCCTTAACATAGGTCATTTTTATGTCAGGCAGAAGGTTGAACTGTACGTTAGCCATCTATACGCTCCTCTCTGCTAAACCGGCCGCAACTGCAAAATGATTGCTTATGGCCAGCAGTTCGTTTTGGCGATCGCCTGGATAGCTTACGTTTCGCCAGGCATTACCTATTTCTACGTTAAGCGCGAAACGGTTGGCAATGTAGAGCGGAAACTCGGGCAAAGACGAGGCCCCTCCAGTAACTATAATCCGCTCTAGCCTTTGTCCCGGGTAGCGGCTTTGGTAAAATTTAATAGATTTTTCAATCTCAGCCATTAGCGAATCCACGGTGGCAATTATGGCGTTATAGACCTGGCCTTCTAGCTTGTCCTTGCCAAGACCGAATTTAAAAACAAACTGCTGGGCTTGTTCTTGGTCAATGCTCAAAGTCTGGACAGCAGAGCGAATAATGGCCTGAGACCCAATTGGGATAGCTCTGGTTAAGCGCGGGACACCAGCCATAGCTATCACCAGGTCGGTGGCGTGGCTGCCGATGTCTAGTACCATCTGCGGCGTACTCACATCGGTGGGAATTATGGCCCGCGCCAGAGCCATGCTGTCAGGTTCAAAAGCTATAACATTCAGCCCGATTGTCTCTAGCATTTCTAGCCGCGCTTCTACAAACTCGTTGGGCACGCTAGACAACAGCACTTCGACTTTTTTGGGATCTTTGGGCGAGTCGCCGATAATAGCCCAATCCGTCTTAGATTGTGCCGGAGCCGTGGGTATAAAAGAATCGGCCTGGTAGCGAATAGTCTTGGCCAGTTCGTGGGGTTCCATTTTATCCATATCAACCACGGTGGTAAAGACTCTGTGAGACGGCAGGTTTACGGCTACGTTCCGGCTGGATATACCGGACTTTTTGATTAAATCGTGTACGGCATGAACTACTTTTTGCTGGTCAGCTTTGGCGTCGCTTAGGCCCGTGACGCCTTCAATTTCCACTTCTCCGTAACGGTCCAGGGCTTTGATCGCGCCAGATCCTTTTAGCTGTACGGCTCTTACAGCCGTACTGCCCATATCTAGTCCAAAAAAGTCCGATACCCCACTCAGTATGCTCATATAATATTTATTCTTATACTACTTCCAATTGATTCCGATTATAGCATAAGAATAATGAGACAACCCCTGATTTTTTATTGTGTTCAGGAAGAGTAAGGAACGTTTCGCCACAGGCGAACTTGGATTTATTCCAAAAGTGACGATGAGAAACCCCGAAGGAGTGTCTTATAAAGCCTAAAACACGGGGGGCAGGCTGATGAGGCTTTGGATGCCGCCGCCAGTAGTAGCCGATGAGGCGTTAAAGAATGGGCCGTCAATGACCATTTCGGGCGTGTAATTTATAACCTCGGCGGAGGTGCCTGGACTGACGCTGCCTAACCCGCCGGCAATCCGTAACAGATTAACTCGCCTGGCAGTTAGGGCGCCGTTGATGGTAAGCGCGCCGCCGCAATTAGTCCGAACCCAGAGGTCGCTAAGCGGCGAATTATTAAGGGTAGTTCCGTCGTGGCAGGTCCAAACTTGACCATCGTTGCTTCCATTGGGCTGGGCAATATACCAACCGTCCAGCCTGTCGACGCCAGGCGCTACATAAATATTGCCACGAACTACCAGGGCAAACTTTGGTACGTTTTCGGCATTATAGGGGGTGCCGTAGACAATATCGTCGTTTATGTAAACATCCCCGTCTATAAAGTATGTCAAATTCCTACCCGAACCAGGAGCACCTGGGGCTATGGTACCACCAGGAATAATAAAGGGTGAAGCGCCGGCATTTAGCGTGTATTTGCCGTTGGCCGCGGCCAGACTAAAGCTTCCAGCCGGAGTCGCGGCGGGGGCTGAGCTTTGTTTTACCCAATAGTCGGGTATGCAGTGGGCTACTTCGGCGCCACCGCCATTAAATAGACCGCCCCAAAAAGGATTAGGGTAGACCTGGGCATAGTTATCATAATTAGAGAAACTCAGAGCACTAGTACTGGAAAGTCCGGTATAAAAACCATATCTAGATGGGGTAGGACTGGGATCGATAGGATTACTGCCTTCTATTAGTCCAAGGCTAAAGGCCCCGATATTAGAGCTTGCGCCGACACGGCTATTAGAGTCAGTGAAGCTCATGATGGCGCCTCTATATCTGGTAGTACTAAGCGATCCAAAATCAGGTGCCTGGTAGGTACCGGTATTTGGTTTGTTAGTATCACAGTTCGAGCCCTGCAGGAACCAGCCGCCAGCGAATATATCGCCTTCATTGGCGATGAAATACGGCTTGCTGTCAGCAAAAACCAGGCCAACTTGAGTTATTAGCAGACCGACAATCAGTGCTATTGCCCCGCCGAGTTTGGATATTTTTTTGGGGACGGATGCCCTCATACATAAGCAGTATACAATATTTCACCGCTTTTCAACCTCAAACTGACTACTGTTGATATGAATGCTAATCGGCTACGCCTCTGTTAGAGCGGCTACGCCTTATGAGAAGGGAAAATTTTCCGTCTCATCGGTGCTTCCGAACTAAATTCGGATTCGCTCACGCGAATCGCACTTGCTCTCCCCCAAACCACACGACCTCTGTTACAATTAGCGGATGAGTTTGAGTATAGGCATTGTTGGGTTGCCTAATGTTGGCAAGTCTACCTTATTTAATGCGCTGACGGATGCTAGCGTACTAGCGGCGAACTACCCTTTTGCAACTATTGAGCCAAACACCGGCATTGTGGTGATACCCGATCCTCGCCTGGAAAAGCTGGCTACTATATATAAGACTCAAAAAATCATCCCGGCCACCGTGACATTTGTGGATATCGCCGGTTTAGTCGCGGGGGCGAGCCAGGGCGAAGGGCTGGGCAACCAATTTTTAGCCCACATCCGCTCGACAAGCGCAATCTGCCAGGTGGTGCGGGCTTTTGACGATTCAAATGTCGCCCACGTTGGCGGCCAACCAGACCCTAGGAAGGACATTGAAGTTGTTAATACCGAGCTGGTACTGGCTGACCTTCAAACTGTGGAAAATCGTCTTCCTCGCCTGCAAAAAGAGGCTAAGGTCGATCCTAAGCTTATGCTTATTCTCGACGCCTTAAGAACCGTAAAGCAGGAGCTAGAAGACAATAAGTCGCTGCATAGTTCTCAAGTTCTACAGAACTTGAGAATAAGCAGAGAGGGGTTCGTTTTGCTTGAAAGTCTACAGCTTTTAACCGCCAAGCCAATCATTTATGTTTTTAACGTAGACGAAATTAGCTTGCAAGGCCAGGCTTTGCAAAAGCAATTAACAGAGATGGTGGCACCAGCCCGAGCTGTTTTTATCTGCGCCAAGCTAGAGGACGAGCTGCGGGGACTTAATGAATCCGACCGGCAAGAAATGCTGGCAAGCTACGGACAGACAGATAGCGGCCTAGTGCAGTTAGTCCACTCGGCATACGAAATTTTAGGTCTGCAAAGTTTTTTGACCGCTGGTGAAAAAGAGGTAAGGGCCTGGACTATCCCTTCGGGCAGCACTGCCCCGCAAGCCGCCGGCGTAATTCACAGCGATTTTGAGCGCGGCTTTATCGCTGCCCAGGTTGTTGATTATAACGACTTACTTGGCGCTGGTTCCCTGTCCGCGGCTAGGACGGCCGGTAAAGTCCGCACCGAGGGCAAAGACTATATAATGCAGCCCAACGATGTTGTGGAGTTCCGTTTTAATGTTTAGCTTTTAATTAAATTCGGGGTTTTGCGTGGTGGTTGCCAGCTGACTTGTTGAGGTGCGCGGCGCCCAATTGGGCGCCGCGCACCGACATATCTCTCAGAGGAGACCACACTCCCTGGCGGTATTAGGCCACGGCCGGTAGCCTCGACCCGATGCCCTCGCGTATTCCGCGACGGCCATTTGCTCCTTGGGTGTCCATTGCTCGGCGGTGCTACGCTTTGCAAACATCGCCTCTTTCGTACTGAACCCCAAGACTTTCGGACCGTAGGCGGACATGAACGAGTAGTCCATCTGCAGTCCACCGTAGTAGCCGTTGCCGGTGTTGGCATTCCAGGCCCCCTCGCCGCGATGGATGCAGATCCAGTGGCTCAGGTTGCCAATTTCTAGTTTTGGAGCAGTTAACCGCTTCAGTCTGTTGCTGACTTTCCTTACCCTACTGGTGTGGAACGTTAGCGAACGCCGCGCGAACTTGCAGATATTGCGATGCTTTACCACCTTGACCTGCCAGCACTTACCGTGCTGAAGATAAAGGGCCCAGCTACCCCTGTGGTTCCAGAAGTTGATGACGGTCTGGGACTTACGTTCCTGCTTGCGCAGGATTCTCACCTGAGACTGAACAGCCTCGAGCTGACGGTCGGTATTACTCGGGCCAGCCAAAACCGGCCCAGCACTAACTACCATCAGGAATGCGGCCAGGAGTGCCGCCAGTAGGCCCTTGCGGAGCTTCGGCACCGTAGGTTCCTCCTTAAGGTGCGATAAACCCCCTGTGGGCTTATCTGTTTGAAGTTGTCAGATTGTAAGCCATCCTTGCTGCCTCGAGACGATGCCCGAAACGACTAGGCTTAATGTCTGAGCCTCTCAGGTTTGCGGTCGCGAGATCGCGATCTCCCTGCGAGACATAAGTTCAGACGGGTTTGACAACCACCATAAGGATTATAACAGATTACTTAGTGATTCTCAACAGATAGAATCGCTCCCGGTTACCGCGGGCACCAGAAATTTCACTATCAGCCTTACCGACTATCAGAAATCGGCTTTTTGCCCAGGCTTCAAAGCTGTGTAAAATTTTTCTACGCAGGTTATCGTTCTTGACTACACCTCTGTTAATTTGCTGTTTTCCAGCCTCAAATTGTGGTTTAACCATCGCCAAAATCTGAGTACTGGTTTTACTCAGTCTTTTCACCGCCGGCAAGACCTCGCGGAGGGATATAAAACTCACGTCTATCAGCACAATGTCTGGTTTTTGGGCTGGCTGAAAATTCCTGATGTCAGTTTTTTCATGCAGCTCTATGCGCGGCTCAGTGCGTAGGCTAGCGTGCAGCTGATTGGTGCCGATATCCACGGCAATTACTTTCTTGGCGCCGCGGCGTAGAGCGTAGTCAGTAAAGCCGCCGGTGCTGCTGCCGACATCCAGAACTAATTTATTCTGGAAATCCAGGTCTAGTTTTTCAGCCGCTCCGGCCAGTTTCAGCCCCGCCCGGCTAACATATAGCTCTTTTTGGAGCAGTTCAATCTTGTCGTGATGAGCTACCGCATATCCGGGTTTTGTTATGACCTTGCCACCGACCAACACTTTGCCCAGTTTTATATAACTCTCGGCTTGAGAGCGCGACTGCAGATGTTCTCTCTGCACCAACGCCTGGTCTAGCCGAGTTTTACTCATTAAATTTCACTTTCGCCGCTATTTCCCTTACATTGTCCTCTTGTCGCCGGGCTCTGACCAGTGCCAAAGATTTAATACGCAAAGATTTACCGGATGCTAGTCTGGTTACCTGCCGGCGCCTGATATGCGGCTTATACTCCTTAGCGACATGCGGCAGTTTAACTGCCCAGCGGGCACCGGTTTGCTCGAACCAATTTAAGGCTATCTGGTGGATGGCAGTGAGCTGCGGTGCGCCTACCAAGTTGACATAGACATCTTTTTTAGAACCCAGTTGGGTCCTAAGACCTACCCTTACATCAAAACTTTTCGCCTTTGCGAAAAATTTATGAAACGAGTCTACTAATTCTTGTTCCTCGCCGTCGATTACAAACCATGGAATTACTGTTATGTGCAGTAATCCTGGCTTGAAACTGTAGCCAGTCGGAAATTCTTCCAAAAAGAACGTCAGCCAGTAGCGATATTTAGTCTTTTTTTCGCTCACGATAGGCACCAGTTGAGCTGTCGACAGAGATAATATCGCCGATTTTAATGAATGCCGGGACCTTTACTTTCAGGCCGGTTTCTAGCTCGGCCTCCTTGGTAATAGCGCTGCTGGTATCGCCTTTTACGGCATTTTCGGCATAAGTGACTTTTAGGGAAACGTTTTTGGGTAATTCAATGTTGATTATCCGGCCGTTAAAAAATTGGGCCTGGACCTCGTCGCCCTCGCGTATATAGCCGGCTTGGACGGCCGCGATATCGGCCGCCAGTTCCAGCTGTTCAAAGCTAGCCTTGTCCATAAAATAAAGCTTGGTGTGATCGGCGTAGAGATACTGGACTGGGCGGGTTGTAACATCGGCGCTATCTAGCTGTTCACCGCCTTTAAAGGTTTTGTCTAGCACTTTGCCATCAACTAAGCTCTTGATTTTGACATTCACGATAGAGCCGCCCCGCCCCATAACCTTTTGGTTATAATCAACAACCCGGTACGGCACCCCATCCAGCGCAAAAACCGCCCCCTTTTTAAGGTCTGTGATTGACAGAGCCACTCTGACTTCCTATCCAGCGGTTACAAACGGCAGTAGGGCGATGTGGCGGGCACGTTTGATAGCACGGGCCAGTTGGCGCTGTTTAGATTCGGTCAAACCGGTCTTTTTGCGCGGTTCGATTTGGCCATACTGGTTGATGTAGCGCTGCAAGGTCTTGAAATCCTTGTAGTCAAAATAAGCTACATCGGTTCTATTCTTAAATATCTTCGCCATCAGTGTTCTTTTTCTCCATTTAATTCCTTTAATAATTCTTCAGCGCCCTCAGACACTTGTCTTTCATAGCCCTTCCGGATTAAGAAAACATCTTCTCAATCAGCTCCAACTTCAAGTAATTCATCTGTTGACGCTGTCTCCAGATCTATTTCCACCTCATCTGGAAGGCGATAAATATTCCTACGTTCTCCTTCCATTATCTCTCCGTCTGGTCTTTAGGAAAAAGAGCAGAGCCGTTTTCGCTTAGGCGAAAGGCGAATTCATTTCGCCAGGCTCGATGAGAAAAAACGTAGTTTTGTCTCATAGGGTTAAAATGGGATGTCATCCAGGTTAATGGGTTCGTCGCCAATGTCTTCAATGACCACATCTTCGTCTTTGCCCTTCTTTTTGGCACTTTTCTTAGTTTCTTTGGCCACATTTGTGCTTGTATCGTCTGAAGGCTCGCCCATTCCTTGTCCGGCTCCGCCGGGAGCACCGCCCAAGAAAGTCACATCAAAAGCTACAACCTCCAGTTTGCTGCGTTTTTGGCCATCTTGCTCCCAGCTTCGGCTTTGCAATCGCCCGCTTACCAGCGCTGGCCGGCCCTTGGTCAAGTATTGGGCCACCCGTTCACCCAAGGCCGCCCAAGCTACTATATCTACAAAATCAGTTGCCTCTACCCACTCGCCCTCGGCGTTTTTGTAACTTCTGTTCAACGCCAGGCCGAAATTACAAACGCTTTGGCCGTTAGGCGTACTGCGCAACTCCGGGTCGCGCGTCAGGTTTCCCATTAGAATTACTTGGTTAAAACTACGTGCCATAATTAACTCCTTCCCTAGATATTAGACGATCGATATTAGATGTTTCAGATTGAGTTTTTAAACCTAGCGTCCAACGTCTAGCCTCTAACATCTAGTTTACTCTTCCGCTTCCTTATCCAAAGCACCAGCAGCATCGCCGCGTCCTTCGGATTCCCCGCGCATTGCCGCTTTCTTGGCTTTTTCAGCTCGCAAAGCATCAGCCTTGGCCGCAGCCTTCAAATCCAGACGGGTAATCATAAACCGGATAATTTCATCGGTAATGTTAAAGGTCTGCTCAATTTTACCCACCGCTTCAGCGGGCATTTCAACGGTGTAAAACTCGTAGACCGCAAATTCCTGTTTGGCAATCGGATAGGCTAGTTTACGCTTGCCCCAATTATCAGTTTTGGTGATTTTGCCGCCGCTATCAACGATGGTTTTCTCTATCTTTTTGCTGGCCTTTTCCAGATCAATTTCAAGATCCGGGTGGTATAGCACAGCTATCTCGTACTGATTCAATATGAACTCCTTCCTTTGGTCTCCGCCCAGCCGCCTAGAGTTGCGCTGAGCTGAATTAGTCTTTTTCAAGCTCAATTGTACACGATTTTTCAACAGGGGTCAATGCACAGCATAGCTAGCAAAACTAAGTAATTTATTGTATGGTTTGCCTACGGTCTGGCGGTGGCAACACTGTAAGGCTTGGTCTTTTTTTCCAGATTTGGGGAGGTTACCCTTGAGGCAATACTTTGGTATATTGCTTAGATTTCAAAGACAGCACTTCGAGGAACGGAGGGTCGTCAAAGCCATAGCAATCACCATACCTACGATTTTGGTCGGTAATTGGCTTCTTCATTTCGAGGTCTCAACCCTCGGCTTGGACCCAGTGTGGGCCTATAGGACCAACTGGCCCGTGATTACCTTCCTGTGTTTCGTTCTGAATCGCGCCTTCACCTGGGGCGACAGAAAGAACGCGAGCATACTCAAGTGGGTGCTAGTATCGCTACTGCACAGTGGCGTTAACCAGTTGCTTTACCCGCTACTCGTGCATGCCGGCGTGCATTACATACTGGCCAGTGTGATGCTACTGGGGTTGGGCCCGTTTTATTTTGTGTTCAACAACAGACACACATTCCGAAAGGAAAAAGAGACCGACATGGCATGAGCTCTGGACAACCGTCCGGAGCTCATGCCAAACTCAAACTTTATTAATTATTTTGTATCTTCCTCGTCGGGCATGTCGTCGTAGACATCCCCCGCGTCGTCTTTAGAAGTCGCTTCGGCGTCCGGCTGGCCAAAAACATCGTCGGCGCTATTAACTAGTACCGCGCGCGGGCGGTTGGTGCCGTCGGAGGGGGCAATAATGCCCTGTTCTTCCATCATGTCCATCAGGCGCGAGGCCCGGCCATAACCAATACGCAATTTGCGCTGCAACAAGCTAGTGCTGGCCTTGCCGGAATTAACTACTACCGTGACAGCGTCTTTCCAGGCTGAGTCCTCTTCGTCGCTGCCGATAGATGCCACCATACCGCCGCGGCCAGTCAGTTGTACCGGTTGGCTGACCACCTCATCGTCAAACTGCGGAGGCCGCTGATTGCGCAGAAAATCACAGACTTTGGTAGTTTCAGCATTGCTGATTAGTGCGCCCTGTACCCGCTTGGGCTTGGTATACTCTGGAATACTAAACAGCAGATCGCCGGTACCCAGTAGTTTCTCAGCGCCTACCTGATCAATTATTGTGCGCGAATCTACTTGGCTGACGGTTGTGAAAGCGATGCGGGCCGGTACGTTAGCTTTAATTAGGCCGGTTATAACATCTACGCTGGGTCGTTGGGTAGCTATTACCAGGTGGATGCCGGCGGCCCGGGCTTTGGCAGCCAAGCGTACTACCAAAGCTTCCACATCACGGGCGGCCATCATCATCAGATCGGCCAGCTCGTCTACTACGATTACGATAAAGGGCATGCCCTCTTCGGCTTTAACGGAGTTGTACTCGTGGATATTACGCTTGCCAACCTCGGCAAAGGCCCGCAGGCGCCGCTCCATCTCGGCGATTGCCCATTTTAAGGCGCTAATGCATTTTTCCGGCTCGTTAATTACCGGTGCCAGCAAGTGCGGAATATCTTTATAAAGGGTCATCTCTACTTGCTTAGGATCAACCAAAATCAATTTCATGTCCGATGGGCTGTTGCGATACAGCAGGCTGGTTAGAAGGGTATTGATCATCACGCTTTTGCCAGAACCGGTTTGGCCGGCAATTAGCAGGTGCGGCATGTTGTCTAGGTTGCCAACTATCGGGTTGCCGACTATATCCTTGCCGACGGCGAAGGTCAGCGGGCTTTTAGCTTCGCTCCATTCCGGGCTGGAAAGCAAAGACCTTATTGTTACGGTAGAGGCTTTAACGTTAGGTACTTCCACGCCCACCGCCCGCTTGCCGGGAATTGGCGCTTCCATCCTAATGTTATGGGCCGCCAAATCAAGCTTTAGGTTATCTTCTAGCGCGGTAAGCTTGGTCAGCTTCACTCCTGTTGGCGGTTTGATAGTGTACTGGGTCACCCGCGGGCCGACATTGGCGCCTTCCACATCAACATCAATGTTAAAATTGGCGAAAGTATCTTTGATGGTTTCGGCGTTATCAGCAACATTGCCGGGGTCGGCCTTGTCCTGTTTTTGGCTTAGCAGCTCAAGGCTGGGAAATTGCCAATCCGGGTCGCTGGTGGTGGTCAATGCGGCGTGGTCTTGATCGGGTGCCAGTTTTTGGGCGGAGTTGCGCAAAGACGCCATTCGTGCCGGGGATTGATGCTCTACCGGCACGCCTTCATGAAGTTGAAAACCAGGATTCATTTTCTCTTTTAGTGCGCCCAGATCTTCATCCCCCTCTGCCCCTTTGTTTTTGAAGATATTACCAATTTTAAGCAGCGACCTAGGCTCAATCCCAAAAGCAAACAGCACCGCGGCGATAGACAGCACAAAAAAGACTAAGCTGGCCAAAAACTTGCCTAAAGCTCCGGCCAGGGCATCCCCAACCGTGGCTCCCACCTCGCCGCCGTGGCCGCCAACCAAAATGTTGGTGGCTCCGTCACTGCTCAGAAACGCCGTATGCAGCCAAGCCGCAAAAAATAGTATCAAACCAATACCCCCGGCCATTTTAGCCAGAGGTATTTGCTGGTCCTCGCTTAAAAACTTAGACGCGCCTAAGTAAATTAAGAGAATCGGGGCTAAACCTGCCGCCACTCCAAAGGCCCACCAGGTCCCGTCCCAAAAGCTAGCCGGTATCGGTGCGGAGATAAAAGCGCCAAAACCCAATACGATCCCGGCAATTATTAAGGCAACTGCGCCAATACCCCGCCAAAAATTAACCGAAGATTTGATTTTATCTTCGTCTGCCTTAGAGTTCTTTTTTGTGTTCTTTCGTTTCTTAGCCATGACTTTAGATTAAGTATAACCCGTATGTCCGCATCGCGGGCAGATACGCACAATGTTGTAATTATAACATATTCAAGCTACTTATGTCAACCGTGAGTGGCTTGAAGAGGTACTACGCATTTACCCCCTAAGACTTACACTGGCAACCAAGGACATGGGCTGGAATTAGGCCGCTCGAGTGGTTTCAATCAAACAGTATTATTGCTTGCTCTTCGGATACGTAGGACTGTGGGTGGCGTAAAAGATTCATTGCTCGGTCTCTAGAATCTTCAAGCCTCATTACAAGTGCTCTGGGTTCGTCATTCTCATCTATCGTAACGATATCAAGAGAGGCAATTTCTCCAATATAGAGTAATAGCCTTAGACCTTTACCTATAACATCTCGCTCCCCAAAGTCATCTGACCCTTCTGGGGGCTGGTAGACTGGCGCATCCAGCATTAATACTTCTTGACTCATTGTTTCATCCGATCTTGTTTATTTTGGGCCAATAGCACCAATTTAGAACCAATAACACCGTTATACGCCCGGTTTGCGCACTTGTCAACCCAGCACTTACTTAAATTGTTGCTACTGAGTAGGAATGGTTTGGGCGTTAGCCGGAATTACTATAGTAATATCGGTATATTCGTATACGATTTTAGAAGTTACGCCGGCTGCATTAGTCTCCACTTGGGTGATGCGCTTTGTGCCGCTATCTATGTAAAGGGTTGAGGTAGCTCCGGCGGCGCCTACCGACCAAACATCACAAGTGCCAGACGGGCAGTTTTGCTTGCCTTTGTAGGCCGCACCGTTGCGATAACCGGACAACTTGCTTTCATCGTAGGTATAGTCGCCAGGATTGATTCCTGAAGTCTGCGAAATTGGATACTTGACGCAGTTGCCGCCCTGGCAAGAATAGTAAGCATCGCTGGTGTAGATAAATTCAATCTGTTGGCCGCCCTGATTGGCTACATAGCGGGTACTGCCTTTGTCGTCGTGCTCAAAGGTGGCTGAACTATCCGTGCCGCCGCCAGTGCTACTGATTGTGGCCCTAAACTCCAAGCCTTCCGTAGAAGCCGGGTTAAAGCTGTTTTGGCTGTCTCCGGATTGGTTGTTTTCGGACTGGGCACTGCTTTGCGGTGACTTATCATCTTTATCTTTTGTGGCAAAATATGCCGCCCCGCCCCCGATTAAAACCACCACAACTATCGCCCCGATAATTACTCGTTTTGTCATTTTCTAAGCTCCAGGTTAACTACATAAATTCTGGGTTATCAGCCAGTGGATTGCAAGCATAAGCAAAATACTTAACAAGTTAAGTATTTTGCTGTTGAGGGTGGAATTGAATTTTCTGAACTAAAGTTGAGCAAGTATCTTTTAAAAAAGAGGGTCCAGCGTAGTGCAACCCGAGTAACCAACTGGATTACCTGGTGTGGAACGCACTCTTTTTTGAAACGGTACGAGCGTTAGTCAACACGGGCGTCTTGGTTCAGGAGCCGCTGCCTCATCTGGGCAAACCGCCTCTGTTGTTCTAAAGCCAGCTCTTCCGGCGTTTTCTTGCCGTTAGTCTCGCCGTTGGAGCTGGTAATTGTGCCCTGTTTTTCCGGCCGGCCGCCAATAACATTGACCACCGGGATAACTATCGGGCTGCGTTGGGTCTGCTCGTACAAAAAGTGCGTCACATAATCTTTGAGTTCGGCTTTAAAACGGTCCAGGTCTACACGTTTATAGCGCTGGCTGACCGCCCGGCGCAGTTCGTTGCGAAAAGCTGTCATCAGCTCTTCGTTGTCCTTCATATATATGAAACCGCGGCTGATAATGTCTGGGCTGGTCAGCAAGTTTCCGGATTTTTTATCTACGGTCAGGATCACCGCCACCAGGCCTTCTTCGGCTAGCAGAACCCGGTCTTTGACAACTACCGTACTAACGATAGCCCCGGTTTGGTCGACTAAAACGGTACCGTGCGGCACTTCGCCCTCCATCTGCATGCTTTTAGGCGTTAAGGCTATGATTTGCCCGTTTTCGCCGTTGACGGTGTTGGCTCTGGGGATACTATGTTCCACAGCCAGATCTATATGATATTTCTTAGCTGTGTAGTCGCCGTAGATGGGCATGAAAAACTTGGGCTTTAGCATATCCATCATCTCGCCGTATTCTTCCATGCTGCCGTGCCCGGAAACATGCAGCGGGCCGCAGTTGTCAATGGCGTGGCTTTCGTGCCGATAGACATGCACGCCTTTGCGATTAAATTCGTCCACCATGGCTCGCACCAGTGCGTCATTACCGGTATACGGAATTGGTGTGCTAGATAGGATGACGGTGTCTTTGCTCTCCAGCTTGACATGCTTGTGGTCGCCAGTACTCATCCGCTGCAGAGCTGAATTTGGCTCGGCCTGGGAGCCGGTACAAACTACTACCACCTGCTGATTGCTCATATTAGCCACATTGGCAATCGGCACAACTGTACCTTTAGGAATTTTCATGAAGCCGTTCCTAACAGCCATCTCTAGGGTGCTTACTAGACTGCGCCCGTCCAGGGTGATTTTACGGCCGTGGTGCACCGCGGCGTTAACAATCATTTGTACACGGTTAATGTTGGTAGAGAACATGGCTACAAAAATTCGGCCCTCGGCGCCCTCCATAATGTCGACGAAGCTTTGCTCGATAGTCGATTCACTCGGAGTACGGCCCGGCCGGTCGCTGGTGGTGGATTCAGACATTAGCAGTAACACACCCTCTTTACCGAGTTCTTTCAGGCGGTCTGTGTCCGTTCGTTCGTGGTCTAGCGGGTTTGGGTCAAAGCGGAAATCGCCGGTGTTAATTATCCGGCCAGCCGGTGTGTCTACCACCACCAGGGTACTGCCAGGGATGGAGTGGGTTACCCGCACCAGTTCCACGAAGAATTGGCCGATTTTCAGTCGTTCATGGGTAGTTTCATTCATGATTACGGTTTTTAGCTCAAAGCCGTCGGGCATCGGCAAGCCAAAATTCTCAAAAATTTCCTCTACCCGGCCAATAGTAAAACGGCTGCCGTAAACCGGCACATTGTACTTGGGCAAAATGTGCGGCAAGCCGCCAATATGGTCCAGGTGGCCGTGGGTAATTACAAAGGCTTTTAGCTTGTTTTTGATTTGATCCAGGTAGGTGGTGTCAGCGATGCCGTAGTTAATACCCGGCAAGTCCACGCCGAGGTCGCTGCCGCAATCAATTACGATGGCGTCATTACCGAACTCCAGGACTATCATGTTTTTACTGCCGCCGCCGTCCATGCCACCCAGGCCGATAATTTTCAGGCGGGGGCTGTCATCTATAGTATTAGCTCTGCGGGCAGACCGGCCGGCCGGTGCCTTATTAGAAGCATCTAGATACTGATTGGCCACCTTGCTAGCATCCGAAACGGCTTGTTTTTGAGCGCGAATAGCCGCGCCGCGGCTGACATTTCTTCCCGTTGACGTAACTAAAGAACGCCCTTTAGCCGGAGCTTTGGGGTTTTGTCTGCCCGCATTATGCGGGCGGTCAGGTTTTCTGTTATTTGGGTTCATTATTTAATATTTTTCCTTTCGTTTTAAAAAAATTTATTTAATTTTATTTACTTATATTTGGGCCAAAATCCTGGGGATCTTAGCAAAATCGTCTATCAAAGTTTGCCTCATTGATCCGTTGTATAGAGCTGCTGCCGGATGGAACAAAGGCAGGATGACCCACAAGACGCTTTTGCCCTGCTCGACGGCCAGAGCCGCCGACTCCGGCAAAAGCTCTTGGCGATCTGCTGTGTCATCGGCTACGGTACTCGTGCGCCGTACTTTCTTGTACGTCTTACTCCGTTCCTCGCCGCTTCCTTGCATTTCATCCAAGCTTGCGGACATCCGAACTTTGATTCTTTTTGGTTGTCCGTGGACTTGGCTTATCTTGAGACCGGGGAGCAAAGTTTTCATACTGTGCCGGCCCAGCGTCACGATAAGTTTCGGCTTTATAACTAATAATTGTCTTTTCAAGAACGGCAAAAAGGCGGCTTTTTCATCCGGGTAAGGGTCGCGGTTTTCGGGCGGACGGTATTTGACGATGTTGGTTATATAAACATCCTCTCTTTTCAGTCCGATACCGGCCAGCATTTCATTTAGAAATTTTCCGGCGGCGCCTACAAACGGCAGGCCCTGCTTGTCCTCGTTTTTGCCTGGCGCCTCGCCAATAAATACCAGTTCGGCATCCGGACTGCCGTCGCCAAAAACTAGCTGAGTGGCGCCAGCCGCCAGGTCCGGGCAAATTTTTTGCTTCAATATATCTTTCATTATTTCGTCTAAAAGTTCTTGTTTGGATTTGGTCTTAACCATTGTTGATTGATTATTTGATAATTGCTGATTGGCGCTTACGAGCGCTTGAACAGATAACGGGCGCTTTTCTTGGCTTCAACAAATGCCCAGACTAGGAAGAAAATTGCCAAGCCGTAGATAAATAGTGAGCCGGAATCGATAGCCAGGCTGGCAAAGCCGTAGGCCAATGCCGCAAAGACCATGGCCAAGATTCCTCGGACCCACCAGGTCTTCATTAACTTTTGTTCTTCTGTCGCCTTAGCCATTATTTACTCCTTTATTTTGCCTGCTCCCGCATTGCAGCTTTCATAGAAAGCTGCAACCGGCCGCGGTCATCAACGGCCACTAATTTCACCGTTACTCTGTCGCCTTCTTTGACCACATCGCTAGGTTTTTCTACCCGTTCCTCGCGCATTTCAGACACATGTACCAAACCTTCTTTGCCAGGCAGGATTTCCACGAATGCCCCAAAGTCCAGTACGCTGACCACCCGGCAATCTTCATATATCTTACCCACTTCCGGCTCGGCCGTTAACATGCGGATAAACTGGATTGCCGCGTCAATGCTTCGTTTGTCAGGGCTAGCTATCATGACCGTTCCGTCGTCTTTAATATCTATTTCGGCGCCCGTCTCGGCGATTATCTTATTAATAGTTTCACCGCCCTTGCCAATCACTTCGCGTATTTTCTCGGGGTTTATTGTAATTGCTTCAACACGCGGGGCGTGAGGGCTCATTTCAGTCCTTGGCTCTGGTAGGGTTTCTAGCATATGCGCTAAAATCTCGGCCCGCCCCTTCTTTCCTTGCATCAGGGCGTCGTGCAATATATCAACTTTTAAGCCGTGGACTTTCATATCCATTTGAAGGGCCGTTATTCCCTTGGCGGTGCCGGCCACTTTAAAGTCCATGTCGCCGGCAAAATCTTCGGCGTCGGCGATATCGCTCATGATATACGGTTTGTCGCCGTCCAGCATTAGGCCCATAGCAATGCCGCTGACTGGCGAGCTTATAGGCACGCCGGCATCCATCAAGGCCAGGCATGACGCGCAAGTTGCCGCCATAGAAGTACTGCCGTTTTGGCTCATAATTTCGGTAACCGAACGGATAGTATAGGGAAATTCATCCTCCGGCGGGATTACGCCCAGCAACGCCCGCTCAGCCAAGGCCGAGTGGCCGATTTCGCGCCGTCCCGGGCTGCCCATACGGCGGACTTCGCCGACTGTGTAGCCAGGCGCGTTGTAGTGGTGGATGAAACGCTTTTCGGTGTCTTTCTCCATGGTGTCAATCATCTGCGCGTAGGAAGGTGGCGCCAGCGTCACGATGTTCATGGCCTGGGTCATGCCGCGGGTAAACAAGCTGGAGCCGTGAGCTCGGGGCAGTAAGGCTATCTCGCTGGACAGCGGGCGGATTTCGGTAAGTTTGCGGCCGTCGGGTCGCGTGCCACCACTCACAATCCCCTTGCGGGCGTCCTCATGGATGGCCAGCACAAAAGCGTCGTCGTATTCGTGTTTGCTCTTGGCAAATTCTTCTTCGCCGAGGTCTTTTTCGAAGTACTTGTGCATAGCCCGGCGCAGTTCATTGACTAAGTCGTTACGCTCCGGGTACGGGGCCCGCAGGCCGGCGCCCAGTTTACCTTCCAGCCACGCCTCAACCTTTTTTTGGATATCTTTGTCCGGCAGAAGGAGTTCGTATTCTTGCTTAGCGGGTTTTAGTTTAGCTATCAGTTCCTCCTGGGCTTTAATGGCCGGCTGTATGGCGGTATTGCAAAATTCTATAGCCTCCACCACTTGCTCTTCGGATACCTCGCGGCCTCCAGCTTCCACCATCATAACGCCGGATCTGGTACCGGCGACTACTAAGTCCAGCGGGCCTTCGTCCAGATCTTTGCTCGATGCAAAGGCAGTTAGTTTGCCGCCGACCAGCCCTACGCGGACTCCGGCAACAGGGCCTTCAAACGGCGCCCCGGTAAGCATTAGTGCGGCGCTCATGGCGATCATAGAAATAGTGTCCGGCCGAAAATCCGGGTCTAGGCTCAAGACCGTTACCACGCCCTGTACTTCGTTGCGATAGCCCTTGGGCCACAATGGCCGGATAGGCCGGTCAATCAAGCGGCCAATCAAAACAGCGTCGTCAGAGGGCCGGCCCTCGCGCTTTACAAAGCGGCTGCCGCTGATTTTGCCGGCGGCATACATCCGTTCTTCGTAATCTATGGACAGCGGAAAGTAGTCCAGGCCGTGCGCATTATTATCGCTTACCATGGCGCTGGCTAAAACCACCGTGTCGCCGTAGCGAGCCAGCACCGAAGCGCTGGTCCGAAAGCCGACTCGGTTAACTTCCAAAGTTAAGGGCTTGCCGCAAAAATCAGCGGTTACCGCTGTTATTTTCTTACCAAAAGGGTTAATAGTACTCATATGTTTATTACCTACTCTTTGTAGGTAACGAGGTCCAAGCATTCGCTGGTTGCGAAAACCTGTGCTCCGTCACCTACTGATTTATTAATATTTCTAGAATTTAGGTTCTAGATTTCCAGATATTAGCTCGAACCTCTAACATCTAATGTCTAGCGTCCAAATCAACGTCTTATGCCTAGTTGCTTAATTAAGTTAAGGTAGGCGTCCCCGTCTTTACTGGCGATGTATTTCAAATGCCGTTTTCTTTTACCAACCAGCTGCAGCAAGCCCCGCCGGGCGGCAAAATCTTTCTTGTTAGCCTTCAAATGGGCAGTTAGCTCACTGATGCGAGCCGTCATAGCGGCTACAACAACTGAGGCCGAACCAGTATCGGCATTCGTTTTGGCAGGACTAGAGCTAGCCGCAGCCTTTTTCTCACTTACAACCATTATTGAACCCTATTCTAGCAAATCTAAGGTGTTCTAGCAAGCCCCGCCGTAAGGTGTTGCTCGATAACGCCGGGAGTTATTTTATCTGGTGACAGGGCCTCTGCGACTTTATACTTTCCCACCTCTGTTCGGCGCAGAGCCGAAACATAGGCACCAGTACCTAGTTTGGCACCGATATCTTCGGCCAGCGACCGGATATAAGTTCCGCTGGAAACAGAAGTAGTAATTTGTAACAGAGGGTATTTATAATCTGTTAACTGTAAGCTGTAAACTGTCACCTGCCTCGGCTCTATCCGAGGCGCCTTGCCCCGTCTGGCCAATTTGTAGGCCCTCTGGCCTCCGATCTTCACGGCACTGTATGCATGAGGCGTCTGTTCTATTTCCCCCTCAAATGACTTCAGAACATCTCTGACGCGTTTTTCGGTCGGTCTTTTACTGTTAGCTGTTAGCTGTGTGCTGTACGCTGTTATTTCGCCCTCCGCATCACCTGTGGTACTGGTAGCGCCCAGGGTAATTTCAGCTTCGTAAATCTTATCCAGCTTGCTAAACTCCCCCGCCTTTTTCGTATAATCGCCAACCAGCAACACCAAAAGACCCGTCGCGGCCGGGTCCAACGTACCTGTATGGCCGACTTTCAGTCGGCCAGAATTGAGAATTCTGAACTCTGAATTCTGAATTCTTGATTCCGTTTGCAAAATACTGCGTATTTTTGCAACTACATCATGTGATGTCCAGCTAGCCGGCTTATCTACTAATAAAATACCTTCCACTGAAGATATTTTAATGCTCAACCATCAATGGTCAACAGGGTCAATGAATGATCAATGAGGCAATGCATTGAATATTGGATACATTTTTCATATTCATTGAACATTGAAACTTGAATATTGAACATTAAGCCCTTAAGCATTTATTGCTTGGGGGGTTGTGTTGGCGGATTGGGCAACATCGCGCCCGGGTTGGAGGCCAGAGGAAGTGGCGGTGGTACCGGTGGCGGAGCCGGGCCTAACAAGTCAGAGGTGGAAGCTGTAGCGCTAACACCGTTAGGCAAAGCTAGGCTAGGCGTACCGTTAGCGGCTGGCTCGGGCGGCGTTGGTTGCCATACCGGGGCTGGAGGCGGAGGCGTCCCTGGGTGCAGGTCCAGGCTTAAAGGCTGGGCATTTAACGACGATACAGGCGCAAAAGCCGGATTGAACGGCGCGGCGCTGTAAGCGTTAGCTACAGCATTTCGGGCGCTATCTAGGTTGCCGGCTATAGGTTGCGAGGGTTGTGCTGGGACTGGAGGCTGGGGTTGTTGGGCTTGAGGCATAGGCGGCGGCTGCATGCCAGAGGCGTGGCCAAAAAGACCTTCAGCACCCCCGGATCCAGACAACGGATCTATTGGCAAAGTGTTATAAGGGTCGTGCCACTCCGGTTCAGTATTGGCTGTAAATGGCGCGCCCAGTGCTGGCTGGTGGCCAGTCGGGTCAAGCAAATGATGTTCGCCCGGTATTGGATTGACGGTCGGAATTGATCCGAATTCAGCTCGGGCCAGGCCCGGCGTTGGCATATACCCGCTTGGCGCAACAATTGTTGGCTCCGGGGCCACCAGCGGCCCGCCCGGTTCGGGCAACCGAGGCAGTGGGGCCTCAGGTGTTGGCGGTGTTTGGGCGATAGAAGGAAGCGGCGGAGGTGGTGGCGGTGGGAGCGGCGGGGGCGGCGAGGTTGGTTGGGCCAGCGGTGGTGTCTGCGCATTGGTTGGCGGAGGTGGCGGCGGTGGGAGCGACGGCAGCTCTTGCTCTCCACGCAGTTTTTTGAGCTTATCAACTTCGGCTTTTAGGTCTTGCTGGGTTTTTAGATTGCCCTGCTCGTCTATGCGTATTTCGTTTGGCCCGATCTCTACCTCGGGGTCGTCTTTCTTGGCCGTTTCGTGGGACACAGCCAGCCTGCCTTCCGGTTTTTTTCCGCCTGCGGCGGACGGCGGTTTGGGCGGAGGTGGTGGTACGGAGGCGAGCGGTTTTGGAGACGGGGGCGGCGGCACCAGCGGCTCCAGTTTGGTAGCAATCAACTGTTGGTTAGCGCCAGCCGCCATTAGCTGGGCGGCCATAGTCATAACCTTCGGCGTGGTCTTAGTATTGCGAAAACGCTCGGTTTCAGCCACGATTCCCGTCAAAAAGGCTGTGGCCATTTGGTTATCAATCAGTCCGGCACCAAAAGCCTCGGATATACTTACCAGCATCTCACTCAAACTGCTGGCCCCGGGATCTTTCCAGTTAATCTGGCCTATCTCCGGGGCATTGCCCGGCCCGGCATTAATTGACGCTACGGTTGCGTCGTGCAAAATCCGGCCGTGCGCGGTAATGGCCGCGTCAAGCTGCGTTTTGTCAGCAACCCCCAGCGCCATGACCAGTTCCACATTAAAGTCACCCTGGGAAAAAATCAGATCTTTTTCCGACAGACTGGTGCGGTAAGGTGTTATAAAGATACGGACAACCTGGTCTTCCACCTTGTAACGCAGTTTGTCGGCTTTGCTCTTATCTAGGCTAATAATAAAATCTCGGAGCGAATCGGTATTGGTCTCTATGGTTCGCTCTGGCTGTAAAAATTCAATCGTAGAAGGAATAGCCCCGGAAAACACCGCCGTGGCGTGCTTGTCCATACGGTTTAGCATAAGCGTCAAACCGATACAGGCCGCTAGTTGGTCTACTGTGGGATTAGCAGCCACGGTAACCAATATGTTACTACTCTGTTTTACCCGCTCTACAATCTGTTGCTTAGCTTGAGCATCCATATTTTATTTTTTGAGATTTTTCGTTTTGGCGAACTTCTGAGGTCAAGACTAGCATAAACCTCTTACTAGCACAAGCGTTAAAACGCTTCCTTAGCTTCTCTTTGACAAAGGAGTAGCTAATCTGTATATTAGGGACTCATGCCCATAATCAAATCCGCAAAAAAGCGTGTAAAAGTTGCCGCTAAAGCCAATACCCGCAATTCCAGGGTTCGGCGTTCTTTGCGCGGCTCCATCAAAGCTTTCAATGCCGCGCTGGCTAGCGGTAAGCCGGCTTTGATAGCCAAAGCCGAAAGAGATGCAGCCAGTGCCATAGATGTCGCCGCTAAGAAGAATGTTATTCATAAGAACAAGGCCGCCCGAAAGAAATCCCAGATTGCCACCGCAGCTAAAGCCGCCGGAGCCAAACCATCTAAGGTCGCAGCCAAAAAAGCGCCAGTTAAGAAAAAACCCGTCGCCTCAAAACCGGCTGTTAAAAAACCTGTCTCTAAGACCCGGAAGTGAGCCTTTGATTTATGTTTTACGTGTACCTACTACAGAGTGGGGCACATCGCTACATTGGTAGCACAAATGATTTGCGTAAGAGGTTGGCTGAACATAACTCTGGTCAAAATCAGTCAACCAAAGCTCACATGCCATGGCGTCTGATATACTACGAAGCTCATACGGCAAGAGGTGCGGCCGAGCGCAGAGAATCGTATTTTAAAACAAGTCCGGGACGTCGAGCATTATACAAAATCGTCCAATCCTGAACCTTTTGATGTTTGACTATCAAAGATCTACTTCCGGGAAGAAGTAAAAGCTCTCTATAGTGCTTGTGTTTTTCTCTCTAAAGTGATATAATACTCTCTTCTCTGAGACTCTGGAGGGATCCAGAGGCCGGAGATTTCGTTCCTTGACCCTACAACGCCGTCGAGAATGGAGCAATCGCCTCATGACTGTCGACCCGATCACTGCAATGATGATCGTCAGTGTCGTGGCCATCGCGGCTGTCGTGTTCATCGCCTGCAGGAAGTGATACATCCCTCTTCATAAGCCACACCGAAAGGACAAAGATGGAAGACCTACTGAACCAGCACGGCAATATGCTCATCGCTCTGGCGGTGGTCATTCTCGCTGTATTGGTCGCATGGTCAGTGTGGGCCGTACGGCGATTTGGCGGTTTGCGATGAAGTACATCGCCGGCCTCACCGCCATCGGCTGCTTGGGGTTCGTCCTCAAGCAGACCTGGTGGCTCGTCAAGCCGTAGAAAGGAACACCGCCCCGCTCGTTTTCCAAGGAAAACGAGCGGGGTTTTCCCTCTTTAAAGGGTTGTTATATAAGTTTTTAAAGCCTCGTTCATGTCCAAGGCGACACTTTTACCTTTGTAGTCAATATCAACTGCTTCGCTGACCATGCGCCTTAGCTTTTCCTCAGAGAGTTTTGAAACTAAACTTAAAGCCTTATTAACAGGGTAAGGGTTAAGGCCGGCTTCCCTGGCGATATCGCCAGGCTTGCGCTCGCCGGAGTATTTCGCCAGCGCTAAAAGGCGCAGTTGCCAGCCAATTAAAGCCAATATGGCTTGCGGTTCTACTTTCTGGGCCCTTTGTTCCTCATAGAGCTTTAAGGCTCTTTTTTTGTTGCCGGAAAACGCCGCGTCTAATAGGTCAAAAATTTTGCTTTGGGGAGTAGGTTCGGTTAGTAAATCAATACTCTCGCGACCAATTTTTGGCGAGTAAGTCAGCAATTTCTCTAACTCGTTTGCAAGCAAAAGCTGGTTTGCCCCGACCCGCTCCACCAAATAATTCGCGTCGTTAATTTGCAAGGAGCCTTCACGCTCATTAGCTTCGGAAACTAGCCATTTAGCCAGCCCACGGGCATCCAGTTCGGTATACTCTTCTAGCTTAGTTTTGGATTTCAAAGTTTTATAAAAAATTGTACGCTTATCTGTTAATGGTTCATAAAATATCAAATCTGTGCTGTCCGATATTGAGCTAATTATTTGTTCAGTAGCTTCCGCCACAACTTTGCTGGCAGACAAGTCTCGGACTACTACCATTTTCCGCTCAGACAGAAGAGGCATGCTCTGCACCGCGTCTAAAATAGCCTCCAGATCCGCCTCCTCAGCATCAATTTTCTCCAAGCTAAAGTCGCCATATTTTTTTACAAACTCACCCGTCAACTCATCCAGCCTTTGTCTCATTAAATAGCAGTTGTTTCCTGTCAGCGTGATTATCATTTTTGTTCCTTAGGCCTTTTTTGGCAGTTTGGACATATATGAGTTCCCCTGCCTGCTACCTTTATTTTTTCAATGGTCGCGCCGCAACGCGGACAGGGTTGTCCCACCCGTCTAAAGACCTGCGCGAAATCTATGTAGCTGCCCTTTTTACCCTCGGCATTTACATAATTTCTATCTGTTAAACCGCCCTTTTCGATGGCCATGTGCAAAATTTCGCGTAAATTGCTGTAAAGCGCCACCAGTTTAGTCCGTGATATCTGTCCGACACCCTTCTCGGGGTGGATTTTAGCCGCATAAAGCGATTCGTCGGCATAAATATTCCCTACTCCGGCCAAAACGGTCTGATCTAGCAAAACGGCTTTGATAGAGCTGTTTTTGCGAGTCATTAAGCGAGCCACAAAATCATTTACAGCAAAGTCGTCCTCCAGCGGCTCCGGGCCCACTTTTTTTAGAAAATCTATCTCTGGTACCTCCAGGGTTGGCAACAGGCGCATCCAGCCAAATTTTCTTTGGTCGTTAAAAAACAACTTGCTGCCATCTGTAAAATCAATAACGACTCTGGTACTTTTATCTGGTAGTTTGGCTACTAGGCTGTCGCTTGGGTGCCCCGCCCCAAACCGTTCTTTGCCGACAAAAACCAGCTGCCCGGTCATTTTCAGATGAATCACCAAGCTATAGTCACTGGAAAGTTCAATTATCAGCACCTTAGCCCGGCGCCGAACTTGCGTGGCTGCCGCGCCCACCAAAAAGCGGGCTACATCGGTGGGGGCGTTTGGAAAACCTTTGGGCCAATCGTGCCATACATCAGCCACAACTCGCCCCGGCAACAATTTAGCTAACCCCGCTCTGACTGTCTCAACCTCTGGAAGCTCCGGCATGCTTCCATTATACCGGGGCAGTTCAGAGATTTACGCTCATCTGTACGATTCCGTGGCTTTCTAAGTAATCCCGGGCTTTATCTACATCATCCGTTGAGCGGTCCAAGGACCGTTCGCCCTGCCGCGAGACTTTTATTAGATCAAACACCTTGGTCCAGCCATCGCGCTCCGTAAGCTTATTCGCTAGCTCAAAACCCGCAGTCGTAAGCAGTTCCAGCCGGAACGCTCGTGCTGATGGGTAGGCCAGTAATGCGGTGTCTATAAGTTGCTCGCCGGCCTGTGCACCATAACCCTGTTCTTGATAGCCAGCTTCTGTCTTAACTTCACTGCCGTCAAAGTGGAGCTTATCGTCTCTATCAATCTGGATCCAGCCGATTTCTATCTCGCTGGCGTAGGGGTTGAAGTCCATCGTTGCAAAGCCGATAACCGTTTCTTCACCGCCCAAAACAACGTCATATTTGAAACTAGAGCAAGGTTGGTTGTCGGCAGACGGCCGCAAAGAAACTTGCCCGTTCTCGGGTGGTGCTAACTCCAACTTCCGCATATTTTCTTGTGCTTAATTGTACCACAAGCAGACTTTCGGCAAAGTTTGCTGACATCAGGATTTAGGCTTGTACGAAATGCGGCGGGCAAGCGGCATTTTTTTATTGATAAATGGTAATTGTAAAATCATTGTTAATTGAAAAATGAAAATTGTTAATTCCCAGTTATACTGGGTGTGTGGAAAGTCTGGGTGAAATTTTAGGCAAGAAAAACTTTATCACGCCGGATGAGCTGGCAGCGGTAAAAGATTATGTGCGGCGGCGTTACAAAAGCCCCTGCACGGTTAAATTAGAACGAAATGCCCTGATAGTCTCGGTTCGCAGCTCGGGCTTGGCCGGTACGTTGTTTCTGGAGCGCCAAAGCTTGATTAAAGCTTGCAATGTTAAGCATCGCCTGGTCATCCGAACCGCCTACAATTAGATACTCGATGTTCGATGTTCGAACGTCAAAATCTAACTTCCAATGTCTAATTAAGGATTTTTTGGAGGTCTTTTTTCATTTGTGCGAAATCCTCGTAGTAGATTGCCTGCATACCTACCGCCTCAGCCGCTTCGCAAAATTTCTCTTGGTCGTCAATAAACACCGCCTGTTCGGCTTTTACACCGAGGTTATCAAGCGCCAGCCGGTAAATCGCCGGGTCGGGCTTGGCAACACCGGCTTTATAAGATAACACCACGTCGTCAAATAATCTGATGTCGTTTTTGGAAAGTATTAGGTGTATGAATCCCGCTAAAACATTAGAAATTATGCCAATTTTATACTTTGGTTTGAGCTCAGACTTAATGAAATCTAAAAGCTCGCGGTTTGGTACGAGACGCTGTTCTAGCACCCCAAAACAATCAAAAATAACAGCCTTAATCACGGCGAACTAAGCCGAAGACCATTTTTTGTACAGCTCGCCGGCTTCCTCATCCGGTACGCCTAATGAAAAATGAGCGTGAGTTATCTTCCAAAGCTTATCTTCCTGGTGCATAACGGCGGTTAACCGAACTTTAATCTTTGAGCCGTCCGGAAATCCAAAAAGCGGCTGGTCGACTACCCAGGCCACACTACCGTCCTCGTAGCCAACCGGCTCGTCGGCCACCAAGCTTATCCCCTCCGTTTCAAACCCAAAACGCAGAGCCTTGCGCTCCGTTACTATTTCCCCTGGTGCGGTGCCTATAACCAGCGTACCCTCTTGGGCGGATACCAGCTTGTCGAAACTGGCCACGTCTTTTTTAGACAGCTTTTCGTAAAACTCTAGCAATGTTTTCTCGGCGCTTTTTGATCTTTTCATGCGGCTCCCCTTTTAATACTTATATTCTAACAGCCCCAGGTGTAAGCATAGGGCTCTGTTTTTTAGGGTAGCGATATTAAAGTTTAACGCCGGAGACTAGCTTACTGTAGTCGGTTATCTGGGCTTTAAAAAGGCTCTGCAGCAGGCTTGAGCTGCCGCCTAGGGTCCCGGCGTTTTTGCCGCAAGTAGAAGACCATAGGTATGACAGTTCTTCCCCGCTATCGTCCAGTTCAAAGGCGAATAAGTTGCCCAGCGGGCATTTGCCCTTGTCGTTAGCGGCCGCCTCTGACACATTCTTTTTCTTTAGCAGAAATCCCCCGTCACGGAGCGCATATAAAAACTCACTGTAAGCGGCCCCGCTGTTAGAAAAGGTGTTGGTTTGGATAATATTGCCAGAGTATCCGGCAATAACGTCCAAGCGCCTCTGGTATTGGCCTACGGTTATGCGGACCAAGCGGTGGATATCCTCGCCGTTGATGTCACCGCGGATGGTCATGCTAGTTTCGACAAAGGTATCAGAATATTCCGGCAAGGGTTTTAGCTTAACAGCGTTGGGACCGGGTTTTTCGCCGCCGCCACTAAACAGCAGGATGATCCCGACAATCATCAGTAAAAACACCACCGCAAAACCGATTAAATAGCGATTTACCATCTCGTTTAGCTGTTAACGGCAGTATTATACAATTTTTATCTTAGTTTTTCAAGAGGCTAGGCTGCTCTTTTAAGAAGTGTCGCGCCGCCAGACTCTAGGTCTTGGGCGACAATTTCTCCCAGAGGAATCTTGGTCAGCCTAAACTCATCGCCGTTCGTACCATACGGAACTTTTATCCGCGGCTGAGGATACGTATCAACCCTATAGTCGATGCTTCTATTGTCCAGCGCTTGTTTGGCTGCTCCAAAATCGGGGTAAAAAAATTCAATATGATCGCCGGTTATCAGACCAACCTCAGATTCTTCTTGGATTGGCTCAATTATTTCCACCCAAGCAACTCTGCCCAAATCAGCGACAGCTATGGGTCCAGCTAGTCTTGCCGCTACGATGAAGCGGAAGTCTGCTTCCCTTATAACCACTTCCTCCGCTTTTGTTTGAATTTCCTTGACTCTTATGTCGAAGTCTTGGATGTTAGTAGCGTGCAAAGCAACATGGTCGGGACGCTTGAAGAGTTCCGCCGGCAGTCTTCTGCCATTGGCATAATGCGCGAATGTAGCCGCCAAGGCATGTGATTCTAATTCAAACCTCATGTTTGTTCCCTAATATGCCAGAGATTATAACAAACTATTTGGACAGGGGTAAATAAACTTCATCTATGTTTTTGGCGAAAACGACATATTCCGGGCTTTCGAATATATGTTCCCTCTCGTGGGAGTTCGGGCCGACTATATAAACTTTTCGGCTTTGGGGATTTTTTAAAGCTTCGTGCAGAAAAGCGCCAAGCTCCACATAGGCGCCCCGCAAACCCGGCTCGTCAAGAAGTATGAGTATATCCGCCTCTGCGGCGGCTTTAAGCATTTTAGGGATAGCCGATGCATTATGTCTTCTATTGACCGGATCTCGATAAGGCTTTCTGACATTTACGTTTGCTATGGCCCAATCATAGTTAATAGCGTGACCCATAGACCTAAGTTCGTCCTGAATTTTCATTACTTCGCCGGCTCGGGTTTTAGCCCGTGCCGCAATGTAAATTTTCATTCTTCAACGCTTTCCGGAATTCTGGCCCTCACCAACTTGTTATAAATGATTGCTGTCATCCAAAAAGTTCCGGTTGTTTTTGCAACATCTTCGAGATCTCTCGCTGGTAACTTAATAATTCTGGAGATATGTCTGCTTTTCCTTTTTTGATACTCTCATGCTGATCGAAGCTAATGCCCAGTTGTCTCCAGACCTTGCCTCCAAAAATATAGTTATTGATAGTTGGTAAAATCTTGTCTAGCGCAAATACAAATTTACTCTCCGGTGTTTGGCGTTCCTCATATTCATTTATTAGTTCATGTAGTGATTTAAATGAGGGCCACTCTTTTTTTAGTCTTTTTGCTGCCTCTTTTTCCCTTTTAGCGTGAGCTTCCCTCTCACGCGGTGGAGCAAATGCAATCGTATCCCCGGCGTAAACCTCTACGATGTCGTGAACCATGGCCATCCCGATACTCCGATATTTATCAAGCTTCAGCTTATCTTTTTCAATCAAAAACCAGGCTACAAGAGCCAGCTGATAACAATGTTCAGCATCATTTTCTTTTTTGTTTCCTTCGAGAAGGATAGCTCTCCGCACCCTCCGTATTTCGTGGGTAAGTCTTACAAAATTAAACAGTTCATCTAGGTCGGCTTTCATAGCTCGCCCCAATTTTTGCCGTGGCTGACATCTACTTTTAGCTTTACGGGCAGTTTATATACGTGTTCCATGGTCTCTTTAACCATTTTGCCGACTTTTTCGGCGTCTTTTTTATGGCACTCAATCAGAATTGAGTCATGTATCTGCAACAAAAGTCTCGGGTGATTTTTGGCTGTTAGCTGTAAGCTGTTAGCTGTTAGCTGGTCAAGATTCTCTTGAATCTTGACCATGGCCAGTTTCATAATGTCGGCGGCTGTGCCCTGCAAAGGATGATTGACCGCCGCCCGGTAAGCCGCCTCTCTCACCACGAAATTGGACGATTTTACATCCGGCGTGGGCCGGCGGCGACCTAGCAAAGTCTCTACATAGCCCTCTTCCAGCGCCAATTTACGGGTCAGCTCAATATATTGCTTCAGTTTCGGCCGGATTTCAAAGTATTTATTTATAAACTCTCGGGCCTCGCCAAAACTCAGGCCCGAGCTAACGCTTAGCGCGTGCGGGCCGAGGCCATACATGATCCCAAAATTTACCGCTTTGGCCGAATAACGCTGTTCTTTAGTCACCTTCTCTGGCTTGATGCCATATACCGCGGCCGCCGTTTCTACATGGATGTCGCGGTCGGCATTGAATGATTCAATCATTCCCTCGTCGCCAGATAATGCGGCGGCTAAGCGGATTTCAAACTGGCTGTAGTCGGCGCTGACCAGCACATTGCCCGCCTCCGCCACAAAGGCTGTGCGGATTCGCCGGCCCAGGTCGGTGCGCACTGGAATATTCTGTAAGTTTGGGTCGGCGCTAGAAAGCCGGCCTGTTGGTGCGATAGTCAGATTAAAGGTGGTGTGCACCCGGCCGTTTTCATCCGTTACTTTGGGCAATGTATCAACATAAGTATTTTTTAGCTTGCTAGCCTCGCGGTATTGGCTTATCAGCTCAATAACCGGGTGCAGACCGCGCATTTTTTCCAGCTCCGAAGCGGCTGTGGAGTAGCCGGTCTTGGTTTTTTTGATATTGGCAGTCGGCAGGTTAAGTTTACTAAACAGCGCTTCGGCCAGTTGTACTGGCGAGCTGATGTTGAATTCGTAATTGGCGTGGCCGTAGATGGTTTGTTCCAGGTCAGAAATTGAATCTGCCAGTTCTTTGGAAAATTTATTTAAATATTTACTGTCCAATTTGATACCGGCCAGCTCCATATCGGCCAAAACCTCGGTCAGCGGCCACTCAATGGTTTGGGCTAGCTTAGCTAATTTGGGCATTTTAGCCAGTTCCTTGCCCTGAGCCTCGTAAAGCTCAGAAATTACGGCAATAAATTCCGGCGCTCTGGCCGTAAAATCCTCGGTCGGCAAATCTTCAAACGGCGGACCGTCATAACTCAAGCTTTCAAACGCCAAATCGCTGAGGCTTTGGGCCCGGATGAGCGAGTTCAGCAAAAACGCCCCCACCAATACGCAGTGGGCTACCGCGCCAGTTTCAATACCTAGGTTTTTTAAGACCTTGAGGTCACTTTTGACATCGTAGCCAACCAGTTTGGTAGTTGGTAGATGGTAGTTGGTAGTTAGGGTTTTTTTAACTGCTTTAAGGCTGAGTTTGGTCAAATCTAAGGTGTAAACGGCCTTCCCGTCGGCCAAAATCAAGACCTGCGGGTCGGCGCCGTGCTTGCCGGCCGCCCGGGTATGAATATAATACGGACCGGTGCCTGACAGCTTGAGGACATTTAGCTTTTTGTCTTCATCAATTAGCGTATTGCCTAGTGTTTTTAACTTCAAGCTATCGCCGCGCGGCGGGCCGCCAACCGTCTGCATATTGGCTGGCAATTGGGCCAGCAAGCTGCGAAACTCTAGCTTTTGCAACAACTCGCGCAGGCGCAGTGTATCAATTTTAGTACCGTCCATATCTTTCAAACTAAGCTTTATCGGCGCGTCTGTCCAAATACAAAGCAGTTTTTGAGAGAGGTAGGCCATGTCCTTGCCTTCTTCCAGTTTGGCCCGAAGCGTCGGCTTAATTTCATCTAAATGCTTGTAGACTCCGTCCAGCGTGTCGTATTGGCGCAGCAGTTCAATAGCCGTTTTTTCGCCGACGCCAGGAACGCCCGGGACGTTATCGGAGCTATCGCCTTTTAAGGCTTTAAGATCTAAAAATTGTTCGGCTTTGATGCCGTATTTTTGCTCAAAAGCTTCCGGATGAAACAATTCTATGTTGGAAAAGCCTCGTTTTAGCGCGTAAACATGGGTGTGGCCGTTTACTAATTGCAGGGCATCCAAATCCGAGGTGACCAGCATGGTTTCAATGTCCTTTTTGCGGGCAGCAACAGCCAGGGTGCCCATAATGTCGTCAGCTTCGTAATCATCCAGCTCGTAAAGCGGCCAGCCGAAGGCTTCCAGCAGTTCATGAAGCAGTGGTATTTGGCTGTAAAAATCCGCCGGCGCCGGCTTGCGCCCGGCTTTGTACTTGGGGTACATCTCCAGGCGCTTGCGAATATTGGTTTTGGGCTTATCCCACGCCACACAGACATAATCTGGCTTTAGCTTTTTAAGAAGTTCCAGGGCCATGGCCGTAAAACCGTATACTCCGCCGGTTGGTATACCATCGCGGGTAGAAAGGTTAGGCATAGCGTAATAACCGCGGTAAAAAACCGACTTCCCGTCAATTATCGCAAGTTTTTTGCGCTCCGCCATGCATCCCCTGCTTTATAGGGATAATTATACGCTTTTCAGCCCTTCAAAATAACTGCTAAAGCTTTTTCGGCTTCATCTTTGAAAGCCTCAATATCATCGCCATTATTTTGGAGGAAAATATCGGCTTTCTCCTTGACACCAGCCATGTGAAGTGCGGTCTCGCTACCGCCGTGGTCCATCTCGGCTTTCTCTTCTGATATAAACTGCTCGAATGATTTATTGTCTTCACTGCTGCGATTGCGCGAATAAATCCGCCGGTAGCGAATTCTCCCATCACCATCAGTCCAGATAACTTTGCCACCAAAACGGTGTATTTCATCAGCCTCTCCGGGATTGCGAATACTCGGGATAACCAGGCCCCTGTACTGACTGCCGCTTTTTTTGAATTCATCTACCGCTTTATCTATCAGAACGCCCAAACCATATTTCTTTCGCCACTGGGCGCTTAAGGCTCGGAGGTTTTTGCGTTCAATCGCAAGACCTTGCTTTTTTAGCTCATCGCGAAGAAAATCCGAGACCGACACGACCATAAAGCCGTCGCGTTCGGCCAGCATCCGGGCTACTGTGTCCTTTCCCGACCCATTCGTCCCGCCAATCCCAATCAGTTTCATTTCTATATTGTAAGACAATCTTGCTCTTTATCCGGCCCTAAGCTCATCTGCCCTTTCCCACAATCTATCCAACGTTACCCTGTGATGTTCGCCAATCGTAGCAAACTCCTCAGAAATCATTGGACCCTCTCTTTGTTCGGCATCCATAAGGTAGGAATCAAGGAGGGTCAGGCCTCTGTCTCTAGTTACAACAATATTACCCCGGCCGCCAATATCCGGAGTAAGGCCGCCGATGTTAAAAGCCTCCTCGGACATTTCACAAAAGCGCTCCAAACGGTCGCCAATCTTAGCAGCTGGCACGCCGTAGGCATAAAGATCCCGTAGGACCTGATCAGCCCGCGGTTGCGCCACGTCAGTGACTACCTGTTCCAAGCTTTGCTCTGTGACGCACGCGGTCATCGGATAGCGAGTGGGAAGAAGCTGAACCTGGACGAACTGTGGAAGCATGTAACCATTCATTACCCTTGAGCCTTGTTCGTAGCGCGTTTGCCGTTCTTGGGCGCGCGTTTCTTGCAAATCCGGCGGCATGTGTCTTGATGCTCTGTCTATTTTGAGTGCGCTGGTGCCATCCGTAATTACTACATGATCATAACCAGCTCCCACCCAACGGTGAGAGGGCTTCAAGATTAAGTGATTGTAAATACCCTGCAGGACTTCAGGAAATTTACGAGCCGTGCTAGCAATACCAATCAGCGCTAAGCGGCGCAGTAAAAAGTCATTTTGGTGAGCAAATCCTATTTCTTCTTTTGCCCTTAAGGACTCCACCGCGATACGTTCTATTGTTTCGGCCGTTGTATTCATCTCTTTAAGCTTGGCTTCCAGTGATCCGTTATTGACGCAGCTTAAGTTTCTCAGACAATCAGTGAGCATTCATTTATTGCAAGTATTCGTGGAGGCGGCGGGTATCTTTATGCTTGCCGGCCGCATTTGTTTCGCCAATCCCAATCAATTTCACACGCCCATTGTATCCTACTGGATTTCGATTTTGGTGGGCATTTTCTTTTTAGAAGCCGCTTTGGTTTTTGGTTTGACGGCTGGTTTTTCTTCCTCTTGCTCCGCCAAAGGAGTTGGTTCGTCGGTTGCCTTTAGGTCAATTCTGTCTTCTGGGGTCTGCCCTTCCCCTTCCAAGTCATCGGAGTCAACACTGCTGCCGCGGCGCTTATAAAATAAGGCTGTGGCTATGGCAGAGATACCCAGAGCAGTGTAGGCGATGCCAAACATCCAGTAGGTTTTGTCTACTTCCTGGACCAGTTCTGTTATTAGGATCTTGGATTTATCTTCCAGGACTTGGTTACCCAGGCTGATTTGCTTTAGCCCTTGGTCCAGTAGACGGTTAGCGCCGTAAGCAAAGCCCATAACGAAAAGGCCGACAATCAACAGAATTACTCCGACCCGGCGCAAGCCCTTGCGCTTTGATGAACTAAGCAAAATAATTGCCGCCAGCAAGAGCAAGGCCAAAATGCCTACGACCAGCGGAGCCAGCTTCAGTTTTTGGTAAACCTCTGGTATGTCTTTGAGCTGATTGGTAAATAACGAGACGTTGTTATCTTGGGTCTTAACACTGTCGGACGTAATGACTGGCTGGTCCAAAAAACCCGAACCGCTATTGATATTTTGTTCTATTGCGGCGGCTTCGCTGGCTGGCTTTATGCCAACCGGCAGACAGGCGGCGCTGAAGGGGTCTAAGTCTTGCGGCGCTTTTGTGCCGGCAGGGCAAGCCGGCAGAGCCGCCAGCTGGGCTTCAACGTCGTCAGCTACATTAGCCGCAAACCCTGCCCGGGTGGCGGACAGGTCAATGTTAAAGTCCGGCAGGGGCGTTTGGCCGTCCAGCCAGTTATAAATACTGTCTAGTACCAACTCGGTATTTTGTTTGACGAATGCCGGTGTAAAAGTTTTTTCGGCAGCTTGGCGCACCACTGCGTTACCCAACTGTACCTGCTCTCCGCCACTGGATATCTGACCAGCTTCGTCCAGCAGACCCGGGACTACGGTTTCGTAAATACCGCTGGATGCCAGGATGGTTTTGACTTTCTCGGGGCTGGTGGCAACTTTAATGACACTGGTACTGCTGGCCAAAGAAAATAGCAACACCACAAATATCGGCGTAATTGCCACCAGCGCAGCTTTTCGCACAAACTCCATATGCTTACTAATTGTAAGCTAGATTAATCTATCGTCAAAACAACCCCTTACGACTAGTGGAAATTAAGGGGTTAATCTGGTATAGTAGCCAAACTATGGCCAAGAAGAAGCCTGTTGCAAAAGTTCGCAGGCCAGCAAGAGACTTAGTTGTGATCGTGTCTGAGCTTCGGCTTTTGCCTGTATCTATTTTTTTGGCAGTTCTTGCGGTTGTAGCGATGCAATCTGCCGGTCAACTGCTTCCGCCTCGCAGCAGCCAGCCGGAATTTATATCTAGTATTGCGCCTAGTAATCTGCCGCAAAACGTACGGGCGCCGGATAGCCCGCCAAAAATAGCCGGGCCGCTACTAATGCCCTGGCGCGGACCGGTGGAACCGGTGCTGGGTGCGGCCACACCTGCCCCGGTAATTTATGAAGTTCCTACTACCGACCCGGTAGTTTTTGTGACCATTGACGACGGTGTAACTCAGACGCCTGAAATCGCCGATTGGTTAATTTTACACCGCCTGCCCTTTAGTCTATTTTTAGACAACCACGCCATAAACACTGATTATGCCTACTTTGGGCGTCTGCAGTCGGCTGGTATGGCTATCCAAAACCATACCCTAAACCACGCGTATTTGCCCAGGTTATCGCTGGACGAGCAAAAAGCCGAAATCTGCGGTGCGGCCGATGTTTTTGCCTCGGTTTACGGTAAAAGACCAAGGTTGTTTCGACCACCTTATGGCGCTTATAGCGACACAACTCGCCAGGCGGCGCAGGAGTGCGGAATGCAGGCCATAGTTATGTGGCGGGCTTTTGTCGACAACGGCGAGGTGCATTTTCAAACCCCCAAGGCTCACTTGGAGTCCGGCGACATTGTTCTTTTGCATTTCAAACCAAGCTTAATCCGCGATATTGAGGTGTTGACGGATGAGGCCAGCAAAAGCCATCTGCGAGTTGGCCGGTTGGAGGATTGGCTTAAATAGGGGGTGGCATGTAGGGGTTAGGGGATAGGCGGGGTTAGAATAATAGTAGTGAGGAGAGGTGGCCGAGTGGTTGAAGGCGCTGCTCTCGAAAAGCAGTATGCCCGCAAGGGTATCGTGGGTTCAAATCCCACTCTCTCCGCCAAAAGGAGCACGTTAGAACCCCGCGGCCGGTTATTGGTCGCGGGGTTCTCTTTGGTCCGGCCTTTGGGGGCGCCCTTGGGCGCCTGTCTCGGCCTTCTAGCCTTGGTCTGGCCCTTTCTAGCCTGGTCCCCGTTTGGGCTGCCCTGGGCCGCCATCAGGCTCGGCCCGGTCGGCTCTCGCTTCGGCAAGCCGCCGCTCGGCGAGCTTGACGTAGGCCGGGTTGATCTCGATCCCGACCCAGTCGCGGCCGTGGCGTTCGGCGACGAGGCCGACGGTACCGGCGCCGAAGAACGGGTCGAGCACCACACCGGGCCGGATCGACGTGCCGCATTTGCAACCGGGCAGGAGTGGTCCGCGTTCCCGGATCACGGTGTTCGTAGCGGATGTTACAATTGATTCGGTCGGTCAGGTGCTCCGCTCCTGGCTCCGGTACGACCTCGCTGTTACCGCAGCTTGAGGCCGATGCGCTGGAGGGCTTCTCGGGCGTTACGCCCGGTTAGCCCCGGGTGTCGTGGACGTGCAGCGTCCGCTGGCACTCGTCATTGTGCAAGTCCCGTGCCTGGGCGCACCTGTATCGACGGTGCACCCGTGAGAGGCCGATCGGAAGCAGTCTGTCTGCCGAGAGCTCGTACGCGCTCCCGGCCTGCAACCCGCTCGGCTGCCTCATGGTACGGAGCCCTGATCGACCCTTTCAACCGAGGCCCATGCTTGCCGCGACGGTGAGCTCGGGCCTCGCTCACTTTCCTCTCGTGCCGACAGATGTCGAGCTGGGACTCGTCGGTCCCGTCGCGCCGAGCTAGCGGTGCGCGCCAATCCCAATCGGAGCGATGTCCTCACTGGTTAGAGGTCCTCCCGAGGAGTGGACCCGCCAGTACGTCCTGATCACGCTATTCAGAAACTCGGGCGGAACCTCAACCACGAGCCATGCGGAGAAGATGGCGAGTGGCTCAATGGCCCCACCGTTGACATCCTGAAGAGACCGAACGATCAGTCGTTTCATCCGAACGAATGCGGTCAGGCAGCAATGGCTGTACTCGTCAACCTCCGGCTAAACGCTTACCTCGCAGAAGTTGAGTGTGGATAGAGCTCACCTAGCCCTCGCGCCGTAGCAGATACAAGGCGCCTCGATACGCCAAGTACGCGAAGGTCAGGTCCAGAGCGACCACAACGCCAGTCGAGAGCCAGCCCAACGGTGCGACCCATGGTCCGGACGGCGGTGAACTCGGTTCACCGAGGAACCCAAGGGTCGCTCCGTTATCCAGCGCTACGGTGATGTTGAACACAAGCCAAGCGATAGCGAGTAGCGGGGCAGCGAGTAGTCCGACTACGGCGCCGATAGACAGTGCAATCTTCCTGGATCGTGATCTACGAGATGCGTTGCTCATATGGACAACATTATCGCATCCCCTTCACTCGTTGCCAAGGACCCGCTGGACCCGTGGGCAGACCTGTAGTAGCATGAGTTACAAGTAGGGCGTTTGCGAGGGCCCTGCTTTCTCCCGCGTGGCCGCTAACGCAGCGCCAGGAGACGTCTCAGTGGTTCCGGGGGGTTTGAAAGCTGTCCAGCTTAGGTCCATTCACTCGTTGTCGCGTTGACAACGAAAGCGCCTGCAATGGGCTCATCTTGCTATTCCGATCGCTCGCGGACTGACCGGACAGCACTCAAGCCACCGTCGTCGACGCGGACCAACAGGACGCCAGCTCTGACCAAGGGTTCGACGGCAAGAGTCATTCCTTCCTCGAGGCGCCTCAGGGCCTCGCAGGCTTGTTTGATCCCTTCCCGCTCAAAATCATTCCAGGCGGTGAACATCGACCTTCCGACATCGGCTAGTACAAGGCCTGACAGGTCGTCGACCAAAGGTTGCGTGAACTGCTCCGCTATCCGGAGCGTTTGGGCAAGCACGAACAGCGGCGTGCAGCCTCCGGATCGGACGCGCAGGGAGTCTTCGATCGAGTGACTTGACACTGGCAAACTCACGCAAGCACACAGTAACCATGCTCACGCGCACCAGCAGCGGCGCGAGGCCCTGGATTGAACGCGCAGGAAGTCTCGGATCGATCGACGGTCCGGAGTGGAGGTCTTTCGATACCACGACTTCCAGCTACTCGATTCTCTCATAATCAGTCGACGCGGAAGAGTCCCAACGGGCAACGACGACCGGCGGATACCCAGACGGTAGACGGCAGTTCGGCTCGGTGGCGGGGCGATCGTTGGGTGCTCGAGGATGCAGGAACGGAGATGAAGGCGAGTGCGATCCATCCCGTGGTTGCGGTGGTGCTCGTGGGCCGGTCACGTGAAGTGGACTCGGACCAACGATCGTCCGGGGTCAGCCGAGGAGCGCTGCGAGCCTCCACCACTGGCTCGCGGGTTTCGAACGTTGTTCCACAAGGGCCGCCATCAGGTATAATTTAACGAGTGGATTTACTGGACTGGCTAACATTATTTTCCTACATTGCACTCAATGTCGACATTCTTTTTCAAATAAGACGTATATACCAGACAAAGTCGTCAAGAGATTTATCTTTGTTTGGTTTAACAATTCGCTATGCGGCTATCGTCGTCATACTGGTAAAATTCGTGAGCTTGGAAGACACCGCTCTCATCATTGGCCAAGGGTTAATCGTGCTTACATTTACCACTTATTTCGTGCTTGCTGTTATGTATTACCTTCATCGACAGAAGACCTAAAAAAGTTCCAGACCCGTCTGTACCGCCAGTAATGCGACGTTGGAACCTCGGGGTCGGAAGGCCCCGGGGTTCTTCTTTGTCCCCGGGGTTCGTCTCTGGGAGACGACGAGAGATCGGGTTCTGGTCTGGACTCGTCTCGTAGTCCCTCTGGGGCAGTCTGGAGGTGTCTCAGGCTCGTCGTCTGGATCGTCGGGGTCGTTGTGGTCACGGAGTCCGATGCTGCGGTCGAACAGTTCTACGAACGGTGAGTTGAGGATGTTCTGTCCGTTTCGAACGGAGGATTATTGCCGAAAGTATAAGCTAAATCTTTCTCAGCGCTCATGAATGTAGCTGTTATATCATAAGAGGTAACAAAAGTCAATTTAGGATGTAGTGGGTTAGAACTTTAGGCAAAAAAATCGGCTAGCGGGATCTCTAATGCCCTTGAGATTTTGTATACCGTAGTGACGGTAGGACGACGCTTACAAGTTTCAATATTTGCTAACGCTACTCTGTCTATGCCAGCCTCGGCGGCCAATCGCTCTTGGGTCATACTTTTAGACTTACGTAGCTCGGCAATTCGCTTAGCTAATTTATCTAAAAAGTCCTCTTGATTGTAGTCATTTGACATACTCTTTAGCGTATGTTTGGCGGGGCAATAAGAACATAATCATATGATTACATTTGATGTATTCTAGAGGCGGCACTATCCGCCTACGCTTATTGACAGTATAAGCGGTTTATAGTATAATTATCCCGTACTTTAACAAGTAGTTTTACGACTCCCCTGAGAACGGCATAATGTAGCTAAAGAAGCTAGCTATAGTATGCCGTTCTCAAATAGGGTTGGCTCGCCACACTCCTATGGTGTGGAATAACGGGTAGGCTCTACGGCACGGACAAAGGAGTTGGCATGTCGGCTTCAACGATGGCCCAGGGCACCGAGATCCTGAACAAGTTCCGCAAGGAGAGCCGCGGCAACGTCCAGAAGATCGTCGACAACTTCGACCTGGTGACGACCCTGATGAAGGGTGACCCGGATCGGATTGACCGCAAGGCGTTCGCCGCCCTGATGGTCCCGCCGATCCCGCAGATCTTCAGCACCCCGCAGGAGATCCTCGGTCACTTCGCGTTCTACGCGGGCAACCAGGGTTGGCCGGTCGCAGATCTGATCGATCAGCTCGAGCAGACGATGCCGGCCGACCACATCAGCAGTCTCGACCACCTGCTAACCCTCGACGTCTGGTTTGGCGACCTGCCGACCACCTTCGAGGCTCTGGCGGGCTGGATCGGGTACCAGTCGCGTCAGGCCGGTAACGGCTTCTATCGCTATGACGGGCTCAAGTCCGATGCCAAGCACCTGCACCTGTTCGACTCGAAGCAGCGCTACGGCAAGACGCCGAGCGTCCGCTGGGTCGAGCTGGACATGACGGCCAATCGGGGCTCCCGCCCCAAGGATGTTCGCGACAGGGCATCGGCTGGTCTCCAGGTCATGACGGCGTTCGCGGCTCACCCCGCATATCCGCCGTCCATCGACTACGACACCATCCCCGGTGCTTGGGCTGCTGGCCTCCAGGCCACCATCCCCGGCTACGCGGCCTGGACGGGCGTGCCGATCCTCTGCTGGAACGGGACGAACCGCAGGGTCAGCCTGCACGCCTTCTGGGACGACAGCCGCTACGGCTACTGCGCTGTTCCGGTGGTCAGGGAGTTGTAGGACCTTGGGACTTAGTCCCTCGGGGCTCGAACTATAGTACTTGGACCTTGGTCCTCGGAAATTTTTTGAGCTCCAAACTGGGGCGTAGGTTCGTTCGGTGATCACTCACCGGACGGCCTGCGCCCCTTCTTCTTGTCAGATTTTAGTCAGTATAAGTTGCCGAAGCCTGTAAGTATTGGCATGGGAGCAGAGGCCCAGATAAGAAGATATGTTATTAGCATCAACTTTTGTGATTAACCGGCGTCTGGTTTTGGTGCGCAGCAGGGTACAATGCGGCTTTGATACATAACCCAGAAAATCTATACCCTGGCTCCAACTTCTTATGGTAATTTTGTGAGGGTGAATGCGGAATTTGAGTTTGCTTTCGAGAAAATCGGCAATTGGTTGAACTGTATTTACAAGTTCTTGGCGGTTATCGTTCACGATAATGAAATCGTCGCAGTAGCGCAAGTAAAACTTAATGCCCAGTTTATGCTTGATAAACCAATCCAGCTCATGCATATAAACATTCGCGAAGAGCTGGCTCGTCAGATTGCCTAAGGGCATTCCTTTACCAGGTGTAATGCAGTGGCTGCCTAAAATTTCATCAAGTAGCTGAAGAGTTTTGGGGTCATTGATCTGCTTTCTTAGAAACGCAATCAGTATTTGATGGTCAACCGAAGCGAAGAATCTATGAATGTCTAACTTAAGCGCGTAAACAACCCGACTGTTATTTTTACTAGCTTTACGTAGAAATGAACGCAGCCGGGTAACTGCCGCATGCGTACCCTTATTTTTCCGGCAGGAATAACTATCGTGGATAAAAGTTCGCTCAAATAGCGGCTCGATAGCTGAGACGACTAACTGATGGACCAGGCGGTCCTGCACGGTTGCTTTATGAATCTGCCGTTGCTTGGGATCGCAGATAGAAAAAGGTTCATAAGAACCATGTTTGTATCTTCGGGTTTTTAGCAATACTTGAAGGTTGAAGATATTTTCCTCTAAGTTGCGCTCAAAGGCTAGAACATCAAGCCGCGAGCGCTTGCCGCGTCGGAAATTTTCCCAGGCCAAAAATAGATGCTCAACAGAGCAAATGTAATCAAATGATGATAAACTCAAAGCTTGATGGCTAGTGTTAGCGAAATCAAGAGTCAATTGAGCGGTAGCACCGTCGATATCCCTATTGTCCAATCGTTCTACCAACTTTATAGGTCCTTCCATGAGCAACTTAAACAGTTTCCTAAATCTGAACGCTACATAATGGGCTCAACCTTGCAAAGCCAGCTTCTAATGGCGTTTGAGGCCGTTTTAACAGCCGCCAGTACGTCCGAAACCGCAACCAAACTGAGAGAACTTCAGGTAGTTTCGGCCAAAGTCGATCTTTTAAGAGTTCTAATCCGGCTGGCCAAAGACTGCAAGTGTCTATCTAATCAAGCCTACCTAGAACTTGAATCAAGCCTGCACGAGATAGGCCGCATGCTTGGTGGCTGGATTAAGTCCCTCAAAAACTAAGAGGATGCGGTATCCGCACCCTCTTAAAATTCTTTCGAGTAGTCCCTGACCACCGGAACAGCGTAGTTGCTGTTGCGGTTGTCGTCCCAGTTGGCGTTCAGGTTGACCTTGCGGTTCGTCCTGTTCCAGTAGAGGATCGGCACGTTCGTCCAGGCCGCGTAGCCGGGGAACACTTATGTATTCTTTGCCTTCTAAATCCACTGAAGCCAGACGCATCCAGCCCCTGTATTTTATGCGAGATACACACTATCTCTAGCAGAGAACACGGAGTACTCGAACTCTCGCCTACACACTTTTATAAGAAATATCCGATAAAACTCTGGTAGTATTGCGACACTCAAGGGATTTCGGTGACAAGAATCCGTAAACGCTTGTTCATGAACCTACTCTCCGCTCAAGAGTATAGCAAAGCCTATTCTATGACACAAAAACTTCTTTCCAGCAAGGCAATTGCAACCAAGCCGACCGGTGTCTCATTTGTCTCATTTTTAAGATATAATTGGCTATAGAATGAGACAGAAGTCCAGATCCAGTGTTTCATTTTCCGGACAGACGGTAGATGGGCTGAAAGAGGGTGGAAAGGTTTAGACCCGTATGTCCCGCCAGAAGGGTTCGGGCGCCAAGGAGCCGCGCGCAGAAACTACCTCTTAGTTTCGAGCACGGCGACTGCGTGTTGCTATAGCAACCATCTCGCCTCCTCCGCCAGCTCGTTTTTAAGTTAGAATTAGGTTGTGGTTAAGGAGCGAAAGATAAGACTAAAACACTTTAATTGGCTGCTGGTTTTTATAATTTTAGCCATTAACCTTTATGTGCTGGTTTCCCCGCTGCTGCCCCAAATTGATCTATGGCGCCGCAAGCAGGAGGCCGCCGCCGTAGCCGGCCTGCCCTACAAAACCAACTTGGACAGCAGTTCAAAAAAAGATGATATGAGGGCCGAAATACCATCGGACAATCGGCTGGTAATCCCGAAGCTGGCGCTTGATGAACATATCTACACTGGCAGCAGCCCGTACCTGGTGAACAAAGGGGTTTGGGCCCGCCCCAACACTTCAACTCCGCCCAAGGACAGCAACACTGTGCTGGTTGGCCACCGCTTTACCTACGGCGGACCGGCAACTTTCTATAGCCTAGATAAAGTAGCGGTTGGCGACAAGCTGGTGCTTTATTGGCAAGGCAAAGAGTACGACTACACGGTTACCAGCACAAAAGTGGTTGCGCCTACCGCTATTGAGGTAGAAGAACCCACAAAACAACCCCAGTTAACTGTCTATACCTGCACGCCTATATGGTCGGCGAAAGACCGCTTGGTGGTAGTGGCTAAATTGGACGAGCCGAGCCAGCCATGAGTGATAGAAAACTCTTTGTAATGCTTCTGATAATTTTTGTCTTGAGTGTGGGCCTGCTGATATATGCCAAAGCGCATATCGGCCAGAATTTTATTAACCAGCTCTAAGAGTTTTTACGAGCGAAACGGCTGTAGCCAAGAGTTCCCAGGGTAGACAGTATTAGACCTGCGGCAACCAGGCTCTCGGTTGTTCCGGAACCAGTTGCGGCCAAAACTACGGGGGTAGATTCACCCAGAACTACCGGCGCGGCGCTGACCTCAATCCAGGCTTGGTCGCCGTCGTTTTCATTATTGGCGTCACTGTACTCACAAAAGAAGAAATCTCCATCACATGCGTATCCAGACAAAAAGGCGAAATTTTGTGATTGTCCTACGCTAGCCGCAGTGGTGTTAATGGTCAGTGTGACCGGGTAGGTAGTTGAGCTGTTCAGATTAAACTGCCAAACATCGGCGCTTTCGTCGTAGGTACTGCCGTCTGAAGTGCTGGAGCTGACATATGTTACCCCTGCCGGTAAATTATCACCAACCAGGACAATCCCGGTGGGAAAAAAATCCTCGTTGGGATTAGGTGTAAGGGGGTTCGTAATAGTTACTTTCCAAACCACGCTGTTGCCGACGTTTCCCTGAACTGCTTCAGCGCTGGTATTGGCATCAACGAAAGCACCTCCGTTAACGCTAACCTCTTTTTTAATCGCTAGGTCGCAGTCATCCGATTCAACATCTGGCAATTTACTTACAGTATTATTATTCACACACTGTAGTACTCCACTCGTCTGCGCATGCGCCACACCGCCGGCAAAAACAGGAATTAATAACGCGGCCACAAAAGCACAGCCGACCAGCAACTTAAAAGATTTCATCTCCCGAAACTCCTTATCCTAATTGTTCAAACAATAACCCTTATGCCAAAAATTTGCAAATTTGGGATAATTTATGAGACTAAGTCAAAGCACGCATGTAAAGTCTGGCCAGTAGTGTAAGTTGGTCGCCCCAGGTATGGTCACCACCTTCAACTCTTATGGAGGTCAGTATGTTCCCCGCGTCAAACTCACTATGAAGCCTGTGGAGAGCCGGTTCAATAGCTTTGGGTTTGGCAATCTCGCTGTTTGAGCCGTAGGCGACCACTAACTTATCCAGTTCACCTCCGCGCAAGAGGTCCTGGGCGTGTGTTTCAAAAGAGTTTTTGCCCATCCCCTTGGCCAAAACTAACCGGTTGATTTTCTGGGCGGCTGACAGGCCGAAACCAAATACTAAGTCACCAAAGGTATCAGCGGCTTTGTCCTGTGCGGTTAAACCGGTTCTTTTAACTGAATCTTTGAGTTGTTTGGGCCCGGCTTTGGAAAAATCAATGCCCAATTTTATCCGGTTCCGTTTTTCCACGCCGGATGGATCGCCAACCGAAACGGCGGTGGTATCCAAATTGACTGAATAGGCTTTTCTGGCTCCGGCTAAAGCCATATCGGCGCCTTGTGAAAATCCCAGCATGGCTACCTTACCTACTTCCAGTGTGCTAACAGCGTGTAGCAACTCTTTAGCGGCTGGGCCCAGGTCACCCTTTTTAATAATGCCCCGCTCCTCGCCGGTAAGGTTTAATTGGCTACCCATCCTAGCCTTCCGGCCGGGACTAGCTAGCATAATTACCGGTTTTAACTTACCGGCTTCATCACGGACGTTAGAGAACCTGGCGACTTCCCGAATAAATTCAGCACGAACCAGCATATTAGAGCTGGCCGGATTGGCAAATGGGTTAAACATCACCAGAGCCTCACTATCAGAATATTCTTCAGGCTTATCACTTTTAAGAACCGCGTAGGCAACCCCGTTCTCAGCGTATCGTACCTGTTCTTTCAGGCTATCAATCAGCGCGCTGGTATCCTCCCGGTTCATTTTGTCCCGGGCTTGCCCAACGGCTTCATCCAACGGGCCATCAAGCTTGTCCGTATACCAGTTCTCGGTAGGTTTGAATGTAGCAGTTTCAGATGTAGGCATGTCTGTTTAGGGATTAACAATGAAAGTTTACCATATTTAAGTAAATTAGTCAATTTTTGGTATTATGAGCGTATGAGTAGTTGGGTCATTAGTTTGCTGTTTAGCGTTGGGGCCAGCACCTGGTTTTATACCCAGCTTCAAAAGCGCAGCGGCAATAACACCAAACAATCGGTTATCGTCACCATCGTTATCGGTGCCGTTCTATTTTTGATAAGTTATAGCGTCTTAAGTTTGTTTACATAAAATGTCTGAGGCCAGTGTATTCACCAAAATTATCAGGGGTGAAATCCCCTGCCATAAAGTTTACGAAGACGAGCTCACCCTAGCTTTTTTAGATGTTAATCCCACCGTCCCCGGCCACACATTGGTTATTCCCAAGAAAGAAGTTGATGTTCTCTGGGATTTGCCAGACGAAGACTATCAGGCCCTCTGGGCGACGTCAAAAAAAGTGGCTAAAAAACTTGGTGAGACATTTCCCGGAAAACGCATAGGGGTAAAAGTTGTAGGCGACGAAGTGCCTCATGCCCACATACATTTGGTTCCCTTCGGGACGTTGGAAGAGTATCTAAAAAAGCCTGATGGAACCGTAGCTTCGGATAACCAAGAATTGGCCGAAATGGCCAAAAAACTAGCCTTCTGATACCAGTTCATTTTCGCCCCAATTATCAATTCCGAAATTACAGTTTTCATAGATTTTTTCATCAGTCATTTCACAACTAACACCTTAAAACTGCAGAATAAAATACGCTATAGTGTATTTTATTACTAAATTAGGCGCTCGATATTCTTGAACCTAGAGCCACAATTCATTAAGCCTGAAGGCTTAATCTCTGGTATCATAGGGCTAGTTATGGGAGGTGCCGAAAACGAAAAAGCGCTGGGTGAAAGGCTGCAATTGGCTCGCCGCCGGGCCGGGCTTACCCAGCAGGAACTCTGTCAAAAAGCCGGCCTAAGCTACTCTACCCTGGCGAAAATTGAGCGCGGGGCCATCCGTACTCCCTCGGTCTTTACCGTAGCCGCTGTGGCTGAAATTACACAGACCCCCCTGGAAGAGTTGCTGGGTATGAGGTCTGGCCATCTGCGGCCATCTGTCGCGAGTGAACCTAAAAAGACTAGTAAAAGCGGTGTAAAGTTTGTGTATTTTGACGTTAACGGCGTGTTAGTGCGTTTTTTCCAGCGAGCCTTTACCGAAGTTGCCAGGGTTGCCGGCAAGCCCGCCGATATCGTAGAAACCTTGTTTTGGCGACATAACGACACCGTCAACAAAGGCCATATGAGCCTGCGCGAATTTAACGCTCGCCTGGCCAAAGAGCTGGGCTTGGAAGGCTTTGATTGGCAGAAATATTATTTGCATAACGCTGAGCCGATGCCCGAAATAGACAAACTAGTCAGATGGACATCTACACACTACGAGGTGGGATTGATAAGCAATAGTATGCCCGGCGCCATTAACGCGTTAAAAGACAGCGGCAAGATACCCGATGTTAGCTACACCGCTATTGTAGATTCAACGAAGGTGGGGGCCATAAAGCCGGAGCCTCGTATTTACGAAGTAGCCGAACAACTGGCCGCGGTCAAATCTAGGGAAATTCTATTAGTAGACGACAGCAGGGCTAATCTAACGGCCGCCGATCACAAAGGTTGGCATGTACTGTGGTTTAACGACTTTCACCCATCGGAGAGCATTGATCACATCCGCCAAAGCCTAGCCTTTTAATGCGCCCAGGACATTTTGCAGATGACCCAGTTCGGTTTGGGCTTCAGCCAGCAGGCTTTTAGTTTCTTCTACTAACTCCTGAGGTGCTTTAGAAATATATTCTTGATTTTTCAGCCGGCCCTGTAAAGAACCAATTGTTTTTTGATGCTCCGCCAGCTTGGTTTCCAGTTTTTGCAGTACTGCCGCAGGGTCAATATCTAGCCGCCAGTCGGAATGCTCGGCGCTCAAGGGCAGCCCGCCTGAATAGCCTTGCGGAGTCTGGCTAACCTCTTTCAAACCCGCCAATTTGGCGATAAGCTCAGCATGCTTGCCCATTTTAGCGTCACTATAGTGAAGCCGTTCTAGCTTCGTGCCGCTTATAGCTTTCAGCCACCGGATATCTGAAACAATTTGGCGTAAACTCTCAAATTCAGCAACTAGGGCCGAGTCAAATTTGGCAGCTTTTGGCCATACTTGAGTTGCTAACTGAGTGTTTTCTTCCCAGGCCAGGGTCTGCCAGATAGTTTCGGTCAGAAACGGCGCGAAGGGATGACAGATTTTTAGCACGTCCTCCAGCACATAGGCCAGCAACGGATTGTTGGGCTGGACTTTACTGGCTTCTATGTACCAATCGGCAAGGTCGTGCCAAACAAAACGGTAGACATGCTCGTAAGCGTCGCTAATGCGGTAAGCCTCCATAGCCTTGGCAGCGTCGCTGCTGCAAATACTTGACTTGTTAAGTATCCAGTGATCAGCAGATGATTGGGGCTGGGCTCCGTCTCTGTTAATATGTTCTTCCCCGATCTTGGCTTCAACATAGCGGGCGATGTTCCAAAGCTTATTGGCGAAGTTGCGGCCGGCCTTTATTTTAGCCGGGTGATAGCCCTGGTTAACTCCCGGCCGCCGGCCGGTAAGCAGTCCCATCCGAAGCGCGTCAGAGCCATACTCGGCTATTGCCTCCATAGGGTTAATGACATTGCCTAAGGATTTGCTCATTTTAGCCCCGTCTTCAGCCAGTACGTAGCCATGAATATAAACGTTTTTAAAGGGGACTTCGCCTGTGGTGTAAAGCCCCAGCATAATCATCCGGGCTACCCACTGATAGAGTATTTCGCCGCCAGTCTCCATGAGGTCTAGGGGGTAAAACTTTTTATAATCATCCCCGTCGGGATAATCCAGCGTCACAAACGGCCACTGCCCGCTAGAAAACCAGGTATCAAACACGTCGGGATCACGGCGATAGATTTTCCCGTCCACGGTGATTGTTTCTTGTGTGACCCGGGTATCAAAAATCCAGTCCGTTTCGTCCGATTCGTTTTGGAAAGCCGGAATTGGTATGCCCCAGGCAATCTGGCGGCTGATATTCCAGTCTCTTACTTCCTGCAGGTAGCGGATGGTTTGGGTCTTTTTGCTGGCTGGGTAAAAACGGATCTTACCGCTGTTTAGAGCCTCAATCGCTTTATCGGCCAGCGGCCGCATACTCACAAACCATTGTTCGCGCACCAGCGGCTCAATCGCTGTGCCGCACTTGTAGCACTTGCCAACGGAGTGAGTGTAGTCTTCTACCTTGCGTAGCAAGCCGGCTTCTTTTAAAGATTGTTCAACGGCCGCGCGGGCCTCGGCAACCATCATGTTACGAAACCGCTCCGGTACATTGGCGCTCATTTTACCTTCGGTGGTAATGAGTTCTATAATGGGGAGCTTATGACGCTGAGCAACCTCAAAGTCATTAGGATCATGACCCGGAGTTACCGTTACTACCCCTGTTCCAAAATCCATTTCTACATGCTCGTCGCCAACGATAGGAATTGGTTTGTCTGGCACCAGCGGCTGGTTGACCAGTTTGCCGATTAAGTGTTTGTATCGTTCGTCTTTAGGGTTAACCATTAGGGCTGATTGGCCCAGTTTGGTTTCCGGTCGGGTGGTTGCAATCACTACTTCCCCTCCCCCGTCAGCCATAGGGTAGGCGATGTGCCACAGTTTAGTATTTTCTTGCTCGTGGACGACTTCTATATCAGAGAAGCTAGTCCCGTGAAAAGTGCAGTAATTAACAATCCGCGCACCCCTGTAAATCAGCCCATCCTTCGACATTTTTTGGAAGGTTTGGTAGGCTTGGTTAACAACACGCTCGTCTAGGGTGAAAGTAAAGCGAGACCAGTCGCAGCTGGTACCTAAAGCTCGAAGCTGGGCCTCAAAGTTGTGGCGGTTTTGCTCTACAAAGTCCCATACCTGCCGATAAAGTTCCTCGCGGCTAAAATCAAAGCGGCTTTTCCCGGCTTCCTGGAGCTTTTTCTCGTAAACTACCCAGGTCTCAAAGCCAGCATGGTCGGCCCCTGGCACAAACAAAGCCGCCCTGCCCTGCAATCTGTTATAGCGGACTAAACTGTCTTCTATCGCGACTGTTAGGGCGTGCCCAATATGGAGGTCGCCGTTAGCATTTGGCGGCGGCAGAACCATGCTGAACCGCCCTTCCCCTCCCCTGTCGACCGGTTGGAAGGCCCCGCTTTTTTCCCAGAGCGCGTAAATATTTGCCTCGTACTCCGCCGGGTTATATGCCTTGGGTAGCTTCATCCCGTTAGAAGTCCAGCTCTACACCAGCGTATCGGCAGATTTTTAATAAAATACTTACTTCTAACGGGATTCATCTGAGAAAAGTATACCCTAAACGGTTTACAGCCGACAATTTCAAAACCATCGTTCTGGGCCTTAGCCGTCTACTACAGACTCAGATTGTTTTTAGACAACTCAAAGCATGTCTTTTCATGTGAAAAACTCTAAACTCAACAGATCTTTTCACCTGAAAAGATTCCCTCAAACAGTGCCCGCAGTACCGGGTTTTGTTTTTCCGCCCTTGTTTGTTTTCAATACTATTATACACCCAAACCCCGCGCTACATTGATAAGTCGGGAGTAATCTCCAAAGAGTAGGGATCAGCCGCTGGCCGTTTATTACTAGCTTGGTAGTAGGCTTGGGCAGCTATCATAGCGGCGTTGTCGGTACATAGCTTTATGTCGGGAAAAACAGGGGTAGGGCGCAGACTTTTAGTTAACCAGCGAAGTTTTTGGTTGGCGGCAACACCTCCGGCGATAACCACGCTTTTAGGGTTAAACTCCTTTATTGCCTCCGAAAGACCACCGGCAAGGGTATCGACCGCCGTTTGCTGGAAGCTGGCGGCCAGATTAGCTTTTTGGCTAGCAGAGAGAGCCTTAGGCAGTTTATGGGACGGAAAAGCATAGTCTTGCCCGGCCAATTCTTGAGCCGCACGCAGGACAGCTGTTTTTAGGCCCGAGAAGCTGAAGTCGTATTTGTTTCCAAGCTTGGCTTTAGGCAGTTTAACAGAGTTGGGGTTGCCATTTTTGGCGGCTAGCGCAACAGATGGGCCGCCAGGATAGGGCAGACCCAAAATTTTGGCTACTTTATCAAAAGCTTCGCCTACAGCATCATCGAGGGTTTGGCCCAGCACAGTGTAGCTAAAGTGACCTCTGAAGCGCACTAGCTGGGTATGTCCGCCAGACACAATCAGCGACAACAGGGGAAAGGCTGGGGGTTTGGCCGGCAAATTATAGCCGGGCAGGGCAGTTTTGGTTAAAAAGCTGGCATAGACGTGGGCATGGACGTGATTAACAGCGTATAGCGGCTTTTTTTTGGCAATCGCCAGCGTCCGGGCCGTTAGTACACCGATCAATAAACTGCCTGATAAGCCTGGCCCCTGGGTGACAGCGATGGCATCTATCTGATCCCAGGCTTCTTCCGGGGTCTGTCCTTGGAAAGCTTCCCTTACAGCTTGATCAATAACCGATAAGATAACTTCCAGATGGCTTCTGGAGGCGATTTCCGGTACCACGCCGCCGAAGGCGGCGTGCAGATTAACGGAGCTGGCGACCACATTGGAAAGAAGTCTATTACCATTCTCTACTACCGCGGCGGCCGTTTCATCACAGCTGGTTTCTATCCCCAGAATTCTCATCCCACAAGTTTCGCACCCCGACGACCTGCTGTCCAGCCGAGCTGGCCACTCCTTCGTCTGTCTTGGCACACCACGTTGTCAGCTAGCTCCGGTACTTGTTCACCGTATTGCTACATACGGCTCACTAGCGTTCCTCGCACTTCCTAGCGGTGCACTCAGGTGCGAAGCTTGTGGTTTCTAGGATATACTTGGGTAATGAGTTTCAGGGTCGTCATCAAGAAGTTAATCCCGGTGAACCTGTTTCGAGCGGTTGAACCTTTCGGCCATCTGGCCGAAGCTGTGTGCATGCAGATTTTTTACGGTTTCCCGGCCCGAAGACTCAGAATCATAGGTGTAACCGGCACGAATGGCAAGACCACTACGGCTTTTATGATTTACAAAATGCTGCACGAAGCCGGCTTCAGTGTTGGTTTGATGACCACTGTCGGCTGGGGCGCAGGCAGTGAAATAACTCCCCAGATTGAGCATATGACCACTATGCCGACCGGCAAGCTGCTAGCTCGCATAAAACAACTAAAATCTAAGGGGGTAGAGTGGCTGGTGTTAGAAGTTACCAGCCATGCCCTTGGACAGAATAGAGCCTGGGGAATACCAATTGATATCGCCGTGATGACCAATGTTACCCACGAGCACCTGGATTACCACGGCACGTTCGAGCACTACAGGGACGCTAAACGCCGGCTTTTCAAGATAGCCAACCGTAACCGGAGGGGCAAGCAGGCTGGTGTTATCAACGCCGACGATCCTAGCGCCAGCCTGTTTGCATCAGACATTAGCGCTCCGCTGCTATATGGGCTAAAGCAGGGCGATCTGCGGGCTACGGAGGTGAAAAGTACTCCTTCCGGCAGTACCTACATCGCTAAGCTCGGGCAAGACAGCTTTAACATCGTTTGCCGTTTGCCGGGCAGTTTCAATGTTTATAATTCGCTGGCCGCGATTGGAGTGGCAAAAATCTTAGCTTTGAGCAAAGAGCAAGTAGAGCAGGGGATAGCGGCTCTGGCGAGCGTAGAAGGCCGTATGGCGCACCTAGAGCTGGGCCAGGACTTTGATGTGATTGTGGACTACGCCCACACCCCAGACAGCTTTGAAAAGTTATTTTCGGACTTAAAACCAACGGTTAAAGGAAAGCTAATAGTGATGTTTGGCAGTGCCGGTCGCAGGGATGTGGCTAAACGCGCCATCTTGGGTAAAATAGCCGGCAAATACTGTGACGAAGTAATTATTACCGAAGAAGACGATCGTGATGAGGATGGGCTATTGATTCTTAAACAAATCGCCGGGGGTACCGAAAAAGCCGGCAAGAGGTTGGACAGGGACCTATTCTTGATACACGACAGGGCAAAAGCCATAGAGTTTACGCTTAGCCGGGCTAAAACCGGCGATACGGTGCTATTGCTTGGCAAGGGCCATGAAAAAAACATCGAGCGGGCCCATGGGCTGGACAACTGGGACGAAATGGCTACCGCCCGCGAAGCCATAAAAACTCTTAAGGGTTGACAATCGTAACACTTATGGTAAAATTCTAAACATTCGATTAGGCCGCAAGGTTCAATCAGGTTCGTCGAAAGAAAAACATCGACAACTCGGGAAAGAGGGTACCAAGTGTGCACCGACCCAGAACGCAGTGCGCATCGCGAGCGCCACAAGCTCTTCGATCTCTTTCGCAACCGTGGACGGGGTCGCAGCCGTGCAGTGAAGCCCATGAGGAGTTTCACCGACAAGCGCTCCCGACTGCTTGCAAGGGCAGCAAGGACAGACATCGTCGAAGAAATGAGTGTGTCGCCGGTCCCTGAACCGCCGCCACCGTTCTTCCATCAAGATGGGTACGACCCTGATGGGCGATTGGCCAGACGCGATGGCGACCAGATTGTCCGTCGCGTCCTCCACAGCCTTGATCAAGAGCGCGAGCTTCTCGCGTATCCTTTCGCTACCTGAACCTTCTCGCATGTCCTAATCGAATATCCGGGGGCCGGCCCAAAGCCGGCCCCCAGTAACACCCATAAAGATCAAGCTTATGCTTGATTTTTTTAACTTTTTATGTTAGTATAGCTCAATGAATTCAGCTCCTCAGCCAAAGGAATTCGTTCTACACGAACCTGAAATGGAAACAGGGGCTGATGTCGTCGCGGAAACCGCTCATCAATACGAGGTTTTGAATTCTCCTGAGGACCGAGCAAAATATCTTACTTTAACCGATGCTTTGATTTATAAAATGGTCGAGGAGGGGACCGATGTGGCAATTTTCCTTGATAAATCAGCACGGCCAGTTGCCTGGATGGTTGACCAGCTTTGGGGTTCCCTGGCGCCGGAGCACGATGCCTCGGGTCGGCCGACAAAGAAGCCAGAAATAAAATTTCTCAATATAGATAGGGAACAATGGGGAGCAATACTTGGTCGTTCAGAAGTCAAAGAAGGAGGAATAAACGCTGATAATCTTCCTGCGGAGCGTCTAAATGAACTGCGCGCACTTTATAAACCAATTATAGGTCATAGCGAGGAGGGTGACGAATCACTCCTTACGGGCAAAAGGGTTATGGTAGTGGACGAAGTAAAAATGTCCGGAGACACTTTGGACATGTCCAAAGCAATTCTGCAAAAAGCATTCCCCGATGCAAAGGAAATTAAAGGCAGCTACTGGATGCTAGGCGGCACAGTGGAAGACCGAAAATCAGGCGCCAGGTACGGTAGTGAGGTTCCGGTCTGGTATAGCGACCGGGAAGTTACCGGGCGGCTTGTGGGCAATAGGGATACAAGCAAATCAAATCGTTCAAACAGCTACCGGCAGCGTGTTGGGCGATACTGGCTCAGCACACCATTTCGAGAGCCCGATATCAAGGGGCGACGACTCAAAGAAGAGGTTGGGTGGATGGCCAGTGACTTACAAGATCACAAGCTTATATACATGCCTTCCCATCTGTGGTCAGGTTCGTTCGACTCAACTGATGATAGGATTGAGAGGCTAAACGGAATTGATGTTAGCGAGTACGCTGCATTGCTGAAAGAGGCACCAACGAGACAAGAATTTGTCGAGACGTATTCTCAATATATGCAAGATAAGACTGCCCGCCAGTAATTTGCGATAACCACGATAAAGTTGTAAAAAACTTCACCATCCGTATTAATTATTGACGATTTATTGGCACTCGGGTATTATGAGTGCCAGCGACCCAGCAATTTAGAGTTTAAATGAGCTGGGCAGAACTAATAGGAGGTTTTTATAAAAATGGCAGGAAAATTACAGCCATTGGCAGATTGGGTTGTGGCCCAGCAAGAAGAAGCTACAACCAAAACAGCTAGCGGTATATATCTACCGGATAAAGTCGCTGAAAAGCCCAAAGTGGCCAAAGTCATTAAGGTAGGGAAGAGCGTTAAAGAGATCAAACCGGGCGACCGGATAGTTTATAAAAGCTATAGTACTACAGATATAAAGCTGGATGGGACTGAGTACATACTAGTTAAAGAAGAAGATGTGTTGGCTACTGTTAAGTAGCCACAGAATTGAGAATGGAGGAATAGAAAAGAAATGAGCAAAAAAGTATTTTATGACGACGATGCCCGCCGCCGGATACTTGGCGGGGCGCAAATTTTATATGATGCCGTGAAAACTACCATGGGGCCAAAAGGCCGCAACGTAGTGATCAGTAAAAGTTACGGCAACCCAACAGTTACCCATGACGGCGTTGCTGTTGCCAAGGGTGTAGAACTAGACGATGTGGACGATGAGACACTGGGCTACAAGGTCGGGGCCGAGCTTATAAAACAAGCCGCTAATAAGATGAACGATGTAGCTGGTGACGGTACTACTACGGTAACGGTTTTGACCTATCACATCTTAAATGAATCTAACAAACTAATTGCCGCCGGGCATGACCCCATGTTGCTGCGAAAAGGCTTGGAAGCGGCTGCCCACGACGTGCTGAACAAGCTGGGCGGTATGAGCGAAAACATCGCTGGCAAGAAGAATCGAGTGGCTGAAGTGGCTACAATTTCGGCCGGTGACCCGGAAATTGGCGAGCTAATCGCCGATGTCATGGAAAAAGTCGGCAAAGACGGCGTGGTAACCGTAGAAGAAGGCCAGGGACTGGCGCTGGAAAGCGAAGTGGTGGAAGGCTTTACCATGGACCGCGGCTATGTCAGCCCTTACATGGTTACGGACACGGCCCGCATGGAAGCAGTTTATGAAAAACCGGCAATATTGATAACCGACCAAAAAATCAGCTCTGTGCAAGATTTCTTGCCGATGCTGGAAAAACTGGCTACTGCTGGTAAAAAAGACTTGGTAATAATCGCCGAAGAAGTAGAAGGCGAGGCCCTAGGCACACTGATACTAAACCGCCTAAAAGGTGTATTTAACACCGTAGCCGTCAAAGCGCCGGCTTACGGAGACCGGCGCAAGGAAATATTAGAAGATATCGCCATTTTGACTGGCGGTGATGTAATTACCGAAGACCGCGGCTACACCTTTGAAAACGCCGAACTAAATATGGTGGGCTCGGCCAGAAAAGTAATCGTTACTAAAGACGAAACTACACTAATTGAAGGCGGCGGTTCCTCCGCTGAAGTCAAAGCCCGGATTAATCAAATTAACAAACAGATTGAGGCGGCAACCTCGGAGTACGACCGCGAAAACTTAGAGAAACGCCGAGCCGCCCTGCAAGGTAAAGTTGCCGTTATCAAAGTTGGCGGCGCTACCGAAACCGAAATTGAAGAGAAGAAATTCCGGGTAGATGATGCCGTTCACGCCGTGAAGGCGGCTTTGGAAGAAGGTATTGTGGCCGGGGGCGGTGTAACTTTCATAAACCTGGCTTTAGAGCTTGGTAAATCAGATATGTCTAATGTCTTAAAAGCTACAAATCCAGGCCGTCAGATACTGAAAAATGTATTAGAACAACCATTCCGAATCTTACTTACTAACTCTGGCTTGAATGCTGATGAATGGTTGCCTCAAGTTCAAAAAGCCAGAGCCGGGCAGGGGATTGATGTTAACAATCCCAAAAAGCTGGTTGATCTTAAAGTCAGTGGCATTATCGACCCGGTCCGAGTAGTCAAAGAAGCCATCCAAAATGCTGTTTCTATTGCCGGCACAGCTATGACTATGGGCGCGTTGGTGGCCGAAGTTCCCGAAAAAACCCCTTCAGCCCCACCATCAATGGGCGGCGGCATGGACATGGGTTATTAGCTTACGAGACTAAGTGATGGCTAAGGATCAGATTCCATCTAACGCCGAAGTTGTCCGAAAAGAGGGGCGCAGGTGGCCAATATTACTAGCACTAGTGATAGCGGCACTGTTAGTTTCTACCGCAGTAGCATTGGGTGGCAGATGGGCATACCGTGAATTTATCAAAGATGAGCCGCTAAAAAACCCATCGCCTACCCAAGCTGGCAATGTACCAACTGAGGAATCCGTGCAATCGTCCAGTGAGGAAGAATCACAGCAAAAGCAAAACGGTAATTCTGACACAGAACTACCAGCTACCGGCGGGTAGTTTATTTCTATGAGGACGGTTCTGGGTTGTGCGGTTGGGTGAAGTAATTTATTTCGTTAACTACATCTAGCAAAGCTTGGGCGCGGGCTTTTTCGTCGGGTATTTTACCGGCTGCCGCATAGGCTTCATTCACTAAATCGGCATTATCGCTGGCCTGGATGAGCATCATGGTAGTTTTGAATTTTTCCTCTGGGCTTTGTTCCAGGTGGCCAACCAAAGGGGCAAGGTGGTGAAGGGCTTCCTGTTTTAGTTTCAGCAGCTCTTGCTCCTGCGGGCCCCGGGCGGCCTGCGAAGGTATTGAAGGTTTAGAATCGCCGTTTTTTTTGCCAACTAGCGGATCGGAGGAAATGTAGGCATTGTCTACATGTGAACCGGCTAAGCTGTTGTCCTCGGGCATAGTGGCATCGGCTAAAGGTGGTGCCGAAGTAGCCTGCTCAACCGCCAAGCTTGGAACTGCCTCCAAACTGGCTGGTGGCGGGGGAGTTGGCTCAGGCGCGGGAACATCCACCGGCATAGCCAGCGGTGGCGGCATCGTACTAGTGGGGTCATCGGTAGGGTGTACAATCGGCGCGGCGGAACCAATATCAGTAGAAAGCAACGGGTCAGCAGCTATATCCTGTGCAATTTTGGCCTTCTGATCGTTTTCGTCATCGTTTAGTCCGAACATTCCACCCTCCACGCGCCTTAAGGCGCAATGATCAATTTACAATTAACAATTTCCAATGATTTAACAATTTCCATTTCCATTTTAAGGCATAAGCAGCTTTTTGTTAAATGTAAAACGGTAAATAAATGTTAAATGTGAACTGATAAATGTAAAATGGCTATATGCTAGACGACCTTAAATATATCCATATGCGGGATAGCCAAGATGCGCTGGGGATAGCCGAAAAACAGTGGCAGCAACTCACCCACGAGTTCGTAGTCCCTAGTCTCCAGTCCCTAGTCTCCAGTCCGCTAGAAAATGTTGTTTACGCCGGCATGGGCGGCTCTGCATTGGGGGCGTTAATAAGTACTAGCTGGCCGGGCTACAAGGTACCGTTTGAAATTTGCCGCGGCTACAACATCCCGACTTACGTTTCTGGAAAAACTTTGTTTGTTGCCAGCAGTTACTCCGGTAATACTGAAGAAACACTGTCGGCCCTAGCCGAAGCCGAAAATCGGGGAGCCAAAATCATAGTCATTAGTGATGGTGGAGAGCTTCACGAAATCGCTGAGCAGAAATCTTACCCGTTTTTGCTGATTCCCAGAACAGAGCAGCCTCGTTTTTCAGTTTTGTATGGCCTTAAAGCCTTGGTCAGCGTTCTTGAGGCGGCCGGGTTAACCGAAAAGCAGAGTGCGGAAGCTCAGATAGGACAAGCGGCCAGTTTTTTGCGTGAAGCAGTTGCCCCGTGGCTGCCCACAGTACCTCAAGCCCAAAACCCCGCCAAAAAACTGGCCTTAGAGATCGCCGGCAAATCGCCGGTCATTTATGCCGGCCCGCTATTGGCACCAATTGCCTATAAGTGGAAAATTAGTTTCAACGAAAATGCTAAAAACTTAGCTTGGTGGAATCAACTGCCAGAGTTTAACCATAACGAGCTTATAGGCTGGTCCAGCCACCCCATTCAAAAACCGTACTCTATCATTGAGCTGCGCAGCAGCTTAGAGCACGAAAGAGTCCAAAAAAGGTTTGAGGTTGGCGGCCGGCTGCTGTCGGGCAGGGCGCCCGCGCCGCATATCGTTGCTGCCGAAGGCGAAGGGCTGCTTGCCCAGATGCTCTGGGCCATGGTTTTTGGGGACTTTGTATCCATATATTTGGCGCTTTTGAACAATGTTGACCCCAGCCCCGTCGATCTGGTAGAGAAATTCAAAACCGAACTAAACAAGTAATTGTTACTTTGGGTCGCCAAAGTAACCAAAACTCCCGGGCGGTTGTCTCGCCGTGACTATCTGTTAGTCAAAACTGAGCTTGCCTAAAGAACTCCTCGTAAATCAGCCCCCGGCTAATTTGCTCGTCAAACAACTTCAGGAAGCCAAGCCCGCTCAGTTTTGACAACATCAAATCAGGGCTCGCCAAATGCCCGGATTTGAGGATAATCAATACTTGACTAGTTAAGTATTTATTCACCTCTCAGGGCGTCTATGGGACTCTTACGAGCCGCTTTGGCTGCCGGAGCGACTCCAAAAATAATACCAACAGCTACCGAGATTCCGGCCGCTAAACCTAGGACTGTCAGATTTACTACCGGCTCGAGGTCGGTGTAAAGCCTAAGCAAACCATTTATGGCTAGCGACATTAAAATACCAATTACCCCGCCGCCAATGCTTAGAACCAAGCCTTCCGTAAGAAATTGATTGAGAATCTGGCGATTAGTGGCGCCAACGGCTTTTCTGACCCCGATCTCCCTGGTACGCTCGCTGACGCTAACCAGCATAATGGCCATAATTCCGATACCACCGACCAGCAAAGAAACTGCCGCCACAGCAGAAATAAACCGGGTTATGGTGTTTACCACGCCGCTAGCAATATTCAGCAGTTCATACTGCTTTAGAACTGAAAAATCGCTGTTGCCGGCGTGGTTTTTTTGAAGTGCTATCTCAATATCACGAACCGCTGAATCTAAATTAGGGTCCTTGCTTTTAGCCAAAATCTGCAAAATGTTGGTTCGGCCTTGGGTTAGCGCTATGGCGGCGTCCTGGCGCATGAAAACCGCCGAGTTAAAATCGGTCTGGGCGATAGACAGCAAGCCGCCGCTGGATTGTTGCAGAACGCCAGCAACTATAAATTCCTGCCCGGAGATTTTAAGGCTTCGGCCAACCGGGTTTAGCTTGCCCAGCAGCTGGTGGGCGACATTTGAACCAACTACCACATTATTGCCGCTGGAGCTTTCGTCGTCAAAGAAACTGCCGTAAACCACCTTTTGGTTAAGAAGTTCCGCCATATCGCCGCTGGTTCCAACTACAAACAGGTTGTCTAGCCGCCGATTCTCCGTTGCCGCGCTATTGGTCACAAAATTAATTGGCACCACGGCCTGCACACTTGGCAATTTTTTTATGGACTCTACATCTTTATCGGTTAAGGTACTGGTACTTAGGAAAGCTAAAATATTAATACCGGCCTGGTTAGCGCCATCACCCACCAACCGGCCGGAGCGCACCGTAATAACATCACTGCCTAGTTGGTTTATCTGCCCCACAACTTGTTTTTTTAAGCCCTCGCCCAGGCTGACCATTGTCACCACCGAAGCTACGCCGATAATTATGCCCAGCATGGTTAGAAAACTGCGCCATTTGTATATTTTTAGGCTGGCTAAGGCCGAGCTAAAGTTACCGCTCCACACTTTATGCGCCCTCCGGTCGCAGAAGTGAGATGTGAGAAGCGAGAATCGAAAATGAATAGAAATTCTCTACTCTGAATTCTGAATTCTGAATTCTCAAATGGAGCGATTTCATCGCGATTTGGTCTTTCGGGTTTTGCGGGCAGAGCGTTTTTTCCGGCGTGGTTTCCGGCGTTTAGGACCACTGGCCATTTCTTTACCAGGTACGTCCTTAAGAAGCGCCGACACCCCGGCAGTAATCTCATCATCTGTAACTTTGCGCTTTTCGTAATATATCCGACGGGCGCCCTTGGCCATATTACCGATAGCCGTGGACTCATCACCGACCAGCCGGCCATCGTACATATAGATCACTCGGTTAGCATAACGGGTTAGCTCTGGGTTATGGGTAACCAGCAGGATGGTATTGCCCCGGCGGTGAATGTCAGCCAGCAGCTCCATAACTACTTTACTGTCGGTGCTGTCCAAATTGCCGGTAGGTTCATCGGCAATCAGTATGCTTGGCTTGTTAATAAGCGCCCGGGCAATGGCCGCTCTTTGGGCTTGGCCGCCAGAGAGCTGGTGGGGCATAAAATATTCCCGGTCTCGCATCCCAACTTGTTCTAGTATGTCGCTGGCCCGCTTTTGGCGGCGCACTGGGGTCATACCTTTGTAGGCTAGCGGCAAAGCCACATTATCTAAAACATTGAGGCGGGGCAGTAGATTATAAGACTGGAATACAAAACCAATACGATCACGCCTAGCCTTAGCTTGCTGGCTGGGCCGGCGGCGGGCAACACTGCGCCCATCGAGTGTGTAGTTTCCGTGAGTCGGCCGGTCAAGCAGGCCAATAATATTCATCAGCGTTGTTTTGCCGCTGCCCGACGGACCCATTACGGCCACGAATTCATTCTTTTTTATGGTTAGGTCTATCTCGTCTAATGCCAGGGTTGTGGCATCGCCGAAACCATATAGTTTTGATAGTTCCTGTAACTGGATTAGGGACATTATTTCCTTAATGTTTATTAATTTTGGGATACGAAAAACAAACCCCACCTCGCCAGCGCAGGGAAAGAACAGCAGTTCTATCTCTCAATTTTTAGTTTACTCTCTGCTATCTGCTTAAGCCAAAATAAATAAGTTGCGAAATCAGCTACAGTGTCGCTCTGGTAAAATAACCTTGCACGGAGAGGTGCAAGAGCGGTTTAATTGGCACGCTTGGAAAGCGTGTGTACTCGCGAGAGTACCGAGGGTTCAAATCCCTCCCTCTCCGCCATTCTGTGTTCAATGGGCGTGGTAAAATGGGGATAGGCATGGGCGGGGTTCAGAAAGCTCCGGAGCGTGTGACAAAACTAACAGCAAATTCTCAGACTACGCGAGTATAACTGGGAGAGTAACAAAAAACCGGAAGGAGAAACCTCCTAATGACCGACAAAGAACAGATCAAAGATATCGTCAACAACGTAGCCCTGCTTCAGGATATGAAGCAGTGGGAGCGTCTAGAGTACTTTTTTGTAAAAAGACCATTTATTGATAACAAGGCAATTTCCGGAGAGATGCCGGCCGTGATTCCTAAACATCGTTTGATTGAAAACTGGCGCAAAGAAATTGGCAGCTACTTTTACGCCACCCGCCATTTTGTCCGCCGCTTAGCTGTGAGGATGCTCAACAGTAGGCGAGCTAAAGTAACCACCGCTGTAGAACACATCCACTATGTGGCCGATCGCGGGGATCGCTACGCCTGGACAGTCCGCGGAACTATTGAATATATCCTGATAAAAACAAGTAACGGCACCTGGAAAATTAGCCAGATGATATTTAGACTTCAAGACCAAGCCGTCCGCCCCATCGGCGCCGCAGCGTAATTTAGAAGGTCCGGGCATCGGCTCAAAACAGATGAGGATGGGCTGAGGGAGAACCGAATCAAGCCAAAAGTCAGTCCCGAGCCTCAATTAGAAAAAGTGAGGGACTCCGTTTCCGGCGGATTCTTTTGACGCGGTACGAGCCAGCCCAAGCTTCAATCTGTTTTTGAACGCAGCCCGGTGGTTTTGCTCAACCTTTGCCACCCAAAGGTTGTATTTATTTGGTTCTTTGGAAAAGAACATAACTAAAAATGGTCAAGCTTAAGTTAAAATGGACTATAGATAGGTGGTCCAGTTGAATGTTTTAATTGTCTATGCGCATCATGAGCCAAGTTCGTTTACCGCGGCTATGAAAAATTTGGCGATAGAAGTTCTTAGCAAGCAAGGCCACAACGTAATAGTTAGTGATTTATATGGTGTAGGTTTTAACGCGGCGGCTCAGAAATGGGATTTTGTAACAACTTCCGGCAATCACTTCAACTACATGCTAGAGCAAAAACACGCCGCCAATCTAGACCTTGCGTTCTCACCAGACATTTTAGGAGAAATTGAAAAAATAAAGGCGGCGGACATGGTTTTGTTCATTACTCCTATCTGGTGGTTCTCGGTACCGGCGATTTTAAAAGGCTGGTTCGACCGTGTTCTGGCTATGGGAGTAACCTGGAACAGCGGAAAAATTTATGAAAACGGTTTGCTTCGCGGCAAGCAAGCTATGCTAATTGCGGCCGCTGGCGGCCCGGCGGAATATTACCAAGAATCCGGCCGGCATAAAGCCACGCCGCTGCAAATACTGCATCCTATCAACCACGGAACCTTGGCTTTTTGCGGCTTTGACGTTCACGAACCGTTTGTAGCCCTTAATGTACTGGGAATGGGCATAGCTAGCCGCAATCAAACGTTGACTGATCTACGCTTCCGGCTGGAGAATCTGTTTGAGAGCCCTCAGTGGCTGGTCCGCTACTAGAGCCTCGCGCCACACTGGCCTGCTTGTCGGCAGAGCCGCCAATTCTGCCAGTGCTTTTAGGCGCATTACTTCGTCAGAGTCTCCGCTACTCCTTCGCAGTATTTTTCCATACAGCTTCAGTCCATTGCTCGGCCCTTCCTCGTACTGAACTCAACCGCGAGGCTCTAGTAGTTTGGGGCTAAGCATTTTTATGAAGAAAGGCTTCGTATAGTCGCATCAGCTCGTCAAGCATACTCTTCAAGCTATTGCTAAGAGGTTCATAAACCGGCTGGCCGTCAGGTTTAAAGGCCTCAGCTATCCGCGGAATATGAATTGCATTGGCAACTTGGACTAGTCCAAGTTCGGTAGCCACTGGCCGCAGCTGCTCCACGGCTCTGGCGCCGCCAGTAATCTGGCTGCTGTAGCTTATGTAAGCCACCGGTTTGTCGCTCCACTCCGGACCTACCCAGTCAAGAGTGTTTTTTAGTACTCCCGGATAACCATGATTATATTCGGGAGTAACTATAATGACTCCCTCTGCCTGGGCTACCCGATTAGCCCAGGCGCGTCCCTCTGGGTGGGTGTACTCCTTAGCCTCTCTTTTCATGGTGAATGGGCTTAAAGGTTCATCAAAAAAAGGTAGGTTCAGAATCTGCGTGTCCACAAAGTCTACTTCAAATCGTGGATCTGCCGCCACTTGTGCTCTAACCCAATTTACGACAACCTCGCCCTTGCGGCCATGCCGGGAACTGCCCAAAATAATCATTAACCTCATTCTTACCCTAATTATATAGCAGGCACCTTAAAAGCCGGCTGGGCTATAATGAAGACTAGCAGTGAGCAGCGCGAGCATAGTATCAAAACGGTTTTTGGCGGCCTTTGGTCTGCTAAGCGGCCTATGTTTGGTCTTGTTTAGTTTCAGAGTCATCGCCACCGGTAGCTTTCGCTACTGGTTCATACCAGAGAATTTGGCTCTGGCTTGGCTGGCTTTGAGCTTTAGCTGGCTGCTAGTCACTAGTCTGAGCAAACATCGCTGGCTAAGCTGGCAAAATCTGGCCTTGAGTGTGGTTTGGTTGGTTCTTTTGCCCAACACCTGGTATGTACTAACCGATTTCCTGCACGTTTATGGCACCGGGGAAATTAGCCAGCTTTACGATATTGTCATGATGAGCCTGTTGGTAATTTGCGGCTTTGGTTTGGGATTTGCCAGCCTATATCTTATACATCTAGAATTTTTGAAGCGTTTACCGAACCGCGGAGCGCATATTATTGTTGGCGGTATTATATTACTAAGCAGTTTCGGTATTTATTTGGGCCGCGACCTGCGCTGGAATACCTGGGACGTAGTTTCAAACCCTGGCGGCATCATCCTTAATGTCAGCGACCGGGTGGTCAGCCCTCTAGAACATCCTAGAGCTATTAATGTTACAGTTTTGTTCTTTATTTTACTGAGCGTGCTTTATGTCGCGATTTGGGTAGGCACAGGACCGCATAAAGTTAGACGCAACCGATAAGAACTCAAACTGCTATCATATCTGTATGCAGGAGATAAAAGACGCGCTCCAAAAAGCCAGCAAAGCTGAGTTTGAGCTCGATTTGCAGGCTGAATTGACCCGCCCAGACGAAAAATTCGGCGACTATAGCAGTAATATCGCAATGCAGCTTGGCAAAAAAACTGCTAAAAACCCCCGTGAAATAGCCATTCTGCTGGCCGCTAAATTACACGGTCTTAGCGCCGTGGATAAAGTTGAAGTGGCTGGCTCCGGTTTTATAAATATCAAATTGACGGACGAAAAAGTAGCTGATGCCGCTCAAAAAGCCACTGACTTAGGTAAACCGCTGGCCGGGCAAGAAATTGTGCTGGAGCATACTGATCCCAATCCTTTCAAGGAATTTCATATCGGCCATACTTATTCCAATACTGTCGGTATCGCTATTGGCAATCTGTTAAAAACCGCCGGTGCCAATGTTCATCAGGTGACCTATCAGGGCGATGTCGGCCTGCATATCGCTATGGCCATTTATGGTCTGAAAAATCCTGACAATAAAGAAGATCTGGGCTTATCCTATGCTTTTGGCGCAGAGGCCTATGAGCATGACCCGTTAGCCAAAGAACAGATTGAAACGATCAACCTTCATCTTTACAAACGCGATGACCCACAAATTAACGAGCTTTATGACAGAGGCAGAAAGCGTAGCCTGGAAAAGTTTGAGCAGATCTATCAAAAACTTGGAGCTGATTTTGAAAAGAATTATTTTGAAAGTGATACCGCAAAGGAAGGTATAGAGATTGTTAAGAAAAATATCGGTAAAACATTCGTGGAAAGTGAGGAAGCGATAATTTATGACGGCGAGAAAGCCGGTCTCCATAAAAGAGTATTCATAACCAAAAAGGGCTTGCCAACATATGAGGCTAAGGAAATCGGACTAGCCTTTGCCAAGAACCGCGACTACCCGGCAGCCCAGAAATTTATTGTCATAACCGCTAATGAGATTGACGATTACTTCAATGTCTTAGTCGCGGCCATCAAAGAGATTGAACCAACTTTAGCCGCTAAAATTATGCACCTCTCACACGGTGTCGTTAAGTTCCCCGGCGGTAAGATGTCCAGTCGCACCGGAAATGTTAAAACCTTTGATGAGCTTTTTGGCGAATTGGAAATAAAAGCCAACCAGCTCTACGGGGAAGGCAAGGGCGTCCCTGGCACTGTGCTTGGCGCGATAAAATACGAATTCTTGAAGCACCGCATTGGCAGTGACTTCGTTTTTGATGTGGAGGAATCTATCAGTTTGCAGGGCAATAGCGGGCCGTATCTTCAATACGCGCACGCTAGAGCGAGCAGCATATTGAAAAAGTCCGATAGTCCAGCAGCCTACCAGCCCACCAGTTTTGAACCAGCTGAGCGCTCGCTGGCACGAAAGATCAGTGAGTACCCCGAGGTAGTCCAAACAGCTACAAAGGAACTTCTGCCGAGCCATATCACCACCTACCTCTACGAGCTGGCCCAGAACTTTAACAGTTTTTATGAAACCAGCCGGATTATCGGCGATGTGCGCCAAGACCTTAGGCTAAAGTTAGTCCGTAGCTACTCGGACGTTTTGGCTAGCGGCTTGGGGCTACTCAATATTGCCGCGCCCGACCATATGTAAGACCTGCTTGCCGGTAGGCAGGACGGACAGGTGTATAATCTAGTTAATTTAAGGAGGCTAGATTCGTGGCAAAACCATTAGCAGGTTTCATGGACTTTATTCGCGAGCAAGGGGTGGTAGGTCTAGCTATCGGGCTAACGCTTGGTGTAGCGGTCACCGCTTTTGTTAATTCAATAGTCACCAATTTGGTTAACCCGTTAGTTGGGTTGGTTCTGCCCGGAACTTCAAGTTTGAACAGTAAGTTTATTTGCCTAGACACGGTTGACGGCGTTTGTACTAATAAGTTGAGCTGGGGCACGACCTTGAGCGCGCTTATTAGCTTTGCTACGATTGCCGCGGTTGTATACTTTGTTGTCCACGGTCTTAAGCTAGACAAACTGGATAAGAAGGACTCTAGCAAATAGGGATGGCCAAGCAGCTTACGGATGAGCAGTGGCGTAAAAAGCTAACACCCGAGCAGTACGCGGTTCTGCGCGAAAAGGGCACTGAGGCGCCATTTACCGGTGATTTTCTATATAACAAGGATAGCGGCATGTACGTTTGTGCGGCCTGCGGGGCTAAGCTATTCACAAGCTCGCACAAGTTTGACTCAAAATCCGGCTGGCCTAGCTTTTATAACGTTTTCTCATCGGAAGCGGTTAAGCTGACAGAAGACAACTCGCATGGAATGCGCAGGCTTGAGGCAACTTGTGCGAACTGCGGCGGGCACCTAGGCCATGTTTTCCATGACGCGCCGGATCAACCAACCGGCATGCGCTTCTGTATTAATTCCTGCGCCCTGGACTTTACTCCAAAAACCAAAAGCAAGAAAAGTTAATTTTATGGCTGGCAGTTCAAATTTGTCCATTTTTGATGAGATGCTGTGGGAAAAGAAAATCACCGAGCCTGATTGGTATATACATTTTTTGAGGGAGGCTCGGCATCTAGAAAAAAATTCTGACAAGAAGTCCCTAGATAAATTTCGCAAAGATTCGCGCCATTTTTTTGAAAAGCAGCTCCAGGAAGGAAATATAGCGCTTGGTCAAACAGGTCCCAACTTAGATGCCGAAAGAAAGCCGGTTGACACTATTGTCATACACCATACCAGCCATAAACCGGGCTACCGCTTGAGTTATCTAAATGCTGTGCAAATGTTAGTTATTTATGCACCTTATTTTACGAACCCAACAGTTACGGGCGAGGAGTCCCTAAAAGGCCAGCCGCTTTGGTCTGGGCATTTTAGAAATGGACAGCAGGTTTTTTGGGGGTATCACTGGTTAATGCGAATGAATGGCACGTTTGAGAAACTCTTAAATGATGAGCAGCTAGGCTGGCATGCCGGAAACTGGAAAATAAACCGCCGAAGTGTAGGGATCTGCTTAGACAATGACTATGAGGGGCAAGATCCGACCAAAGCGGTTTTGAAAGAACTGGCCGAGCATATTAAGCGATTTTATCCAGGGGTAAAAATGGAAAATATCATTGGCCATTGCGAGGCAAGAGAGGGAACCACCTGCCCGGGCACCCATTTTTTAGACACCTGGAAGTCTGAGTTGATAAAGTATTTAGTATGATCAGCCACAAAAAAGTGGAAGACTATCTACTTTCCATGCCGAATGCCCGGCTAGACTATCCTTTCGGGGAAGATACGGCAGTTTATAAAGCCGGCGACAAAATGTTTGCCTTGGTGGCGGAAAAGAGCAACCCGGTCAAAATCAGCTTGAAATGCGACCCAATTTTGGCCGAGACCCTTAGGGCTAAATATGAGTCAGTGATGCCGGGCTATCATTTAAACAAAAAGCATTGGAATACCATTGTGTTATCTGGCCAGCTCACTTGGGAAGAGGTCCAGGATTTAGTCCGTTACAGCTACAACCTCGTAGTAAAAATATAGTCAAAAATTATGCGATCGCATAATTTTGTGAGCATTTATGGGCTGGTGAGCAGGGGGGAAGCTAGCAAAGCTTCGGTGCTAGCGATAGCAACGGAGATTATTGGCTTAGCCTTTGCGCCTGCGTCTTTTTGGGCGGTCTTTAGCGAATTTAAGTAGCCGTTTAGGCTGCCCTTCAGATAAGTAATATAAGTTTCCTCAACGTTACCTCCGGCAACCGCGTTTTGCAACCCCTTATCGGTTTCTGTATTTAGGTATGCGGTTAGCAGTTTTGGGTCAACTGTCTGCCCGGTAGTCTGAAGGTAGCTAGAAAATTGCGACTGCTCGCTGGAGAGCGCCACGCTGGCAGTTGTTAAAAGAGCAAGAGTGTCGGCGTCCTTAACGTCAGCTTTAGCAAGTTCGCTTATTCTAACAATCTCAGCAGAGCGTGACATTATGTCTATATAAGCTTTGGTGCTGTCTTTGCCGATACTGCTGAGCACCACGGCCACAACTACAAAAATTATCAAAACAGCAACAGCCCCGAGCAGTAACAGTATTGGTTTGGGCATTTTGGGCAAACGCAATTTACGGCCTGGCCTGGCTTGCTGGTCGCTGTTGATAATAAAATCATACTGCGGATTTGGCGAAGGTTGGACCGGATTTGATGGAGGCATATTGCTTATGGTATCAGGGTGTAGGGTTTAGGGTCTAGGGGCAGGAAATACTTGACCAACCTTCGCCAAGGCTTCGGCAGGCAGGCTAGTCAAGTATTCTTAGCCGCTTTGATAGCTTCTTCGCAAAAGAACTTAACTGATTCTGAAAGATTATATTTAGAATCCTTTAAATCACTAATTGAAAACCACTTTATCTCATCATGCTCGGCTGATTTAACATGACTATTATTCTTGGCTTTAGCAAAGTAATTTAGTGCGATGTGCCGGTGCGGGGAATTGGCCTCATGAACGTCAATATAATTCGGCACATAAAGAAATTTAGTCTCCGGGGAATTTATTTCGGGCCTAGAGCTTAAGATCTCTACTTCCAAACCAGTTTCTTCTTGTATTTCTCTAGATAGTGCTACATCTGGATCCTCATCTAACTCAATATGCCCGCCCATAGGCAGCCATTTATCATAGCGAGGATGATGGACGAGTAAAACTTTATCACCAAAGACAATAAAAGCATTTACTACAAAGTCATATTTTTCATGGATATGCGGCATGGCTTAATCATAACAAACCAATTTGCTTAAACTTTACCCTATAACCTAAACCCTATACCCTATAAACATGGATGCTGTTTCGGAGGTAAAAGCGCGGTTAAACATTGAGGATGTTATTTCCGAATATGTCCAACTAAAACGCACCGGCCGGAATTTTAAGGGCCTAAGCCCGTGGACTGGCGAAAAAACCCCCAGCTTCATCGTCAGCCCCGAAAAACAGATCTGGCACGATTTCTCATCTGGCAAGGGTGGAGATATGTTCAGCTTTGTTATGGAAATGGAGGGGCTGGAGTTTAAAGCCACCTTGGAGATGCTGGCCCGTAAAGCCGGTGTGGACTTAGAGCAATTTAGCAGCGGCCGGAGCAATGGTGCCAGTGAGCGCAAAAAAAGAGCTTTGGAGGCACTAGAGCTGGCCGCCAAGTTTTATCAAAAGCAGTTGATTGCTAACAAAACCGCCCTGGACTATTTACGCAAAACGCGCGGCTTTTCCAGACAGACATTGCTGACCTGGAGGCTTGGTTATGCGCCGAATACTTCAACCGCACTTACCGAATTTTTGACCAAACATGGCTTTACAACAGATGAAATGAAAGCCGCTGGGCTAATAACCATGCGCCGGGCCGGAGCCGGCGATATGTTCCGGGGCCGCATAATGATTCCGTTAGCCGATAGCCGGGGAGTGATAGTTGGTTTCACGGCTCGTCTTTTAGACGTGAAAGTTCAGACTTCTCGCAACGATAATCCTAAATATATAAACACGCCGGGAACGTCTGTTTATGACAAAAGCCGGCAAGTTTACGGGTTGCATCTGGCCAAAGAGGCTATTAGAAAAACCGGTTATGTGGTGGTAGCTGAAGGCAACCTAGACGTGATTGCCAGCCACCAGGCCAAGGCAAACAATGTGGTTGCCAGCGCCGGTACAGCCATGACCGAGCAGCACCTAAAGGCTTTAAAGCGATTCACTGGAGATGTCCGTCTTAGTTTTGACAGTGACAGCGCCGGCATAGCTGCCACCGAGCGAGTCATTCCGTTGGCCCAAAAAGCCGAAGTGGCTCTGCGAATTATTAATCTTCAAGGCGCCAAAGACCCGGATGAGTTGATGCGCAAAAATCCGCCGGCTGGCGGAGCTCGAGCCTGGCAAAAAGCCATTGACATGGCAGAATACGCCCCGGATTGGTTAATTGACAAATATCAATCTCAGCTAGACCTTAAAACAGCGCCTGGCAAAAAAGCCTTCACTGACGCACTGCTTAGCACTATCCGTAGATTGCAAGATCCAGTAGAGCAAGAACATTATCTTAAGCGGATTGCTGAGTTAACGGACTCTAGTTTTGAGGCCGTCAAGTCGAAGCTAGACGCTGAAGCCAACCAGCCAAAAACCGTTCGGCGAGCAACTAAAACCACCGGGGAACCAGTTGACCGGACAGTAATGGAATACCAGAGGCTACAGGATCATTTTTTGGCCATGGTAATGATGCGGCCGGCCCTACGCCATCTGCTAGATGACTGCAAAAGCTTATTTTTTACCGAGGGGCCAGCCAGAACCGTTTTTGAGTTTTTGAAGAAAAATCCTAAATTTAGCGGCGAACCCAAGCTGGCTGCATCTTTGCTAAGTTCGGGCGATTATGTTAAAATTGTATCATTGCAGTTTGAGGAACTTTATCAAAGTTTGCCCGTCGAGCAACTTAGCGAACAGGCCGCCAGTCTCAAACACCGTTTAATATCGCGGTATGCCAAAATCCAAAAACATAAGTTAGCTGAAGCTATGAGTGAAACTACTGATGAAAAAGAATTGCATCAACTCACGCTGAAAGCCGATAAACTAAACGAACTAATCAAGCAACCGAGCAAGGTAAGGTAATAATTTATGCCGACTAGACACAAGAAACATGCCGTTAGCGGCCCGGTGCCAATAAAAACCTTTGATAAGCAAATAAAACAGCTGCTGGTTCGCGGAAAAAAAGAAGCCAAGCTGGACCAGAAGGAAATTTTCAAGCTTATCCCGGACATCCCGGCCAATATTGATGTGCTGGATTATCTTTATAGCGAACTTCACGACGCCGAGGTGGAAGTGGTTGAAGTCACCGAGCCGGATCCCTCAAGTATTAACGATGCCTGGGCCGTGGAAGACGAGGAGGAAATACTACCCGATGATAAAACCTACATGGACGATATTGCCGACGACTCGGTTCGGTTGTACCTGCGCGAAATTGGTAAAATACCCCTGTTAACCGCCGTAGAAGAGTTGGCGCTAGCCAAAAAAGTAGTATCCGGCGACAAGCGCGCCAAAGACGCCATGGCCGAGGCTAACATGCGCCTGGTCGTTTCTATCGCCAAACGCTATGTAGGGCGGGGCTTGGACTTGCTGGATCTAATCCAGGAAGGTAATACCGGCCTCCTGCGGGCCGTGGAGAAGTTTGACCCAGAACGCGGTTTTAAGTTTAGTACTTACGCGACTTGGTGGATCCGCCAGGCCATCACCCGGGCCATTGCCGACCAAGCACGGACCATTCGTATTCCAGTGCACATGGTGGAGACTATCAACAAGCTGTTGCGCACCCAGCGCCGCCTAACCCAAGAGCTTAACCGCGAGCCAACTAACGAAGAGATTGCCGCGGCTATGGAAATGGACGTGGACAAAGTAGAGCACATCATGAAAATCAAGCAGGACATTAGCTCGCTGGACGCGTCAGTGCGCGATGACGAGGAAGATTCCGTCTTGGGCGATTTTATAGAGGACGAAGACACTAAAACACCAACTGAATCGGCGTCCGAACAACTGTTGAAAGAGCAGGTAAAACAAATCCTAGGGACTTTGACCGAGCGCGAACAAAAAATTCTTAAACTTCGCTTTGGCTTAGAAGACGGCAAGAGCCACACCCTAGAGGAAGTAGGCCAAGAGTTTTCGGTTACCCGCGAGCGCATCCGGCAGATAGAAGCTAAGGCTTTGGCTAAACTAAGAAAACACAAGGATACTCGCCGCCTCCACGAGTACCTGCAATAAATACTCATGCTTAGACCGCGTATTTGAGGTATATTAAACGCCATGTCTAGCATTGAACGCTTGATTAAGGATGTCGATGCCTCAAATGACAGAGACCGGGTACTTCCAGAAATAGAAAGGGCTATATACGGCGTATCCGATCAACCAGAGGCTACCGATTCAGGGGAGGCTTTTGACGAACCAGAAGAGGCAGAGCTTCTCGACTTGCAAAGCGAGTTAGATAGCGAACCGCCGGCTACTAAAGAAAATGCGAAGCAAGCCACTGTTCAAGCTATTGAGGATGCCAGAAGCACCGGAAACTACGCCGCGGTAGATGCTTTGCAGTTATATCTCCAGCAAATCGGTAAGATTGACTTGCTAACCGCTAAGCAAGAAGTGGAGCTGGCCAAACGTATTGAAAGAGGCGATTTGGAAGCAAAAAGCCATATGATAGAGGCTAATCTACGTTTAGTTGTTTCAAATGCCAAGAAATACCGAGGCCATGGCCTAGATTTTTTGGACCTTATTCAAGAAGGCTCGCTGGGCCTAATCCGGGCTACCGAAAAGTTTGATTGGCGCAAAGGCTATAAATTCAGCACTTACGGAACCTGGTGGATCCGCCAAGCAATTGCCAGGGGTATTGCTAATCAATCCAATACCATACGCACCCCGGTGCATATTGTAGAAAGGCTTACCAGGCTAGCAAAAGTTGAAAAGGAGCTATTTCAAGTACTGGGCTGCCAACCAACAGCGGAAGATATAGCCGAGAAGCTTGACATGGACTTAGGAGAAGTCCGTAACCTTATGCAAATTAAGCGTGATCAAAGGAACCTAGTTTCCTACGACTTGGCTATAGGAGAAGACGGGGATACAACCCTTGGGGACATTTTGCCCGACAAAGAAAAGATTGATGAAGCCCAGCTTTCGCTTGAAACTAGTGCCCGATATGCTGCGCTCCGGGAATCATTGGCTAGCAAATTATTGACCCCCAGGGAATTAGAAGTCCTGAAATGTCGTTATGGCTTGGACGGGGTCAGGGCACACACCCTAGAGGAAGTCGGGCGGATATTTGGCGTTAGTCGTGAACGGATTCGTCAAGTAGAACGAACCGCTCTTGGTAAATTGGCTGCCAATCGCGAACTTGGTGCCGCCCTCGCCGATCCGGATGCCGTGCCTCTAACGACAACCAATGTGTGGGACATGACTCGTCCCTAAAAACCAAAGCCCACGATATAAACCAGACATCCTTGGACTAAGCTACAATAGGGTCTATAAGATGAATGCTTAATTCGTTTAGAAATTAATTCTTTGTGAAAAAACTTAATAAATTAACTGGCTCAAAGAGCGGTAATCGCAAGGTTGTTTTGGCGGTTGTATTTGCTGTAGTTTTAGTTGGCGGATTTTTTTGGTACAAGGATTATTCCGTCAGAGCTGATAAAGAACGGTTTGAGCAAGCCCAAGCTAGTATTGACAAACTTTACGCCGGCATCGTGGCTAAAGTCGGTGAGCCAAATAATTACGATCGTAATCAGAGCTGTGGAAGGCCAAATCAAAAATTCAACGAGGGACCGCTATCATGTAGCGTTGGTGTAGATTTTGTTTACGAAGTACTAGATTCTTCTGAAGCTCTTATTCTTTTTAAGAAAATACAAAATATAGTAAGTGCTAATAGCAGTCTGTTCCAGCAAAAAAATACATTATCTAATAGCTTCTCTGGATCTATAATCGGTACCACTGTTTATACTGCTGCTTCGGATCAGTATAAGGAACTGCAAAGCGGGCTAGATTGTGTAGCAAAGTATGTATATGATACCCCCTCAGAGACATTCCTTGACCTCAAAAAAACCTCCGATAGAAGGGTCTTTTATATTACTATTGGGTGCTCCGGTGAGGCAAGCGATAAATATTATCCCGTGCATCAGTAGGTCGGTAGGATAGAATAATTCAGTAAAACCTGCAATAATTTGACTACAAGTCAAGTTATTGCTTATGTTTAAATCTTTCAGAGTCTATGGCTTAATACAACTGGTGGCCTTTGCCGCTATTTTTATAATATCTCTGGGTGTATATGTATCCGTTCAGGCAGATACAGGTTCGTCGTGGACTTCGGCAAATCTTTCACTACAAAAAGATGGAGATTTGCCATCTGGAGTACCTATTCCGTTTGCGATTAACGGTAACCGTGACTGTTCTGAGCACAAGTTTATAACTCGTCCGGCTAGGGCTCTGCAAACGGAAGTTAGCCACTCGGCCTGCGGGGTCCAATCTTTGTACGGAGTAGTTGATTCTGGCGGCTGGCTAGAACTAAGTGGAACCAGGACATCCGGAAAATTAACCAATTACAGTGGCTACCTCGCCGGCAATATACCGATTCCGAACTCTTTAACCCTAATAAATTACACTTCAGCGCCTTCTGGTTTGTATCTGCACTTCACCAAGAATCTGCCGGGTTCTCTAACCCCAACTATTGCTTCCAGCGGAGAGGTAGCTTATAAAATCAGCCGGCTAGCCGATATTAGCCTAAGGGACAGGGCAAACAACCTCCTGCAAACCCATCCGGATTCGTTAAGTTTTTCTTCCAATGGCCAGTGGATGGTTATTGATGCCCGTTACCGTGCCATGCTTAGAGTAAATTTGGAGACTTTTGAAGTCTTGCCATTTGCTCCGACTTTCAATTACGATATCGGCTTAACTCCAGGTCTGCAAACCGCCATCACTAGTGATGGGCGCTATGCGGTTGTCTATTCAAAGACCTTCGCGGTTTTTAAACTCTACGATCTTAACACCTGTGGCACCGTCCCCAACACAATCAATGCACCGGTAACCTGCCAGTTCCGCGATTTACTTCCCACAGTGCAGCAGCAAGTTACTGGATTTCAGGGAATTTCACATATTAGGTTCATTAGTAACGATATTTTAGGTTTTTACGCCAATTACTATTCAACGCCGGGAGTTTCATCTACCAATAAAATTGCTAAATTTCGCCTTGGGTCTGGTGAATTATCGTCCGCGAAAATTGAGTTCCTGGCATTGGGAGAATCGTATATCTCTGGCGAGGGAGCTTTTCAATACCAATCCGGCACGGACATCCCAGAAAACCGTTGCCATTTATCTCTAGTATCCTACCCGTACCTCGCTTCCGAGAGTTTGGATTTTAATAGTTTTCACTCAGTTGCTTGCTCGGGGGCAAAAGTACGAGACATTCTAGATAGGAACGGAAGTTACAGGGGCCAAGCAAGTGACGATCTTGAGCGCAGGCAAAGAACTATAGAGTCAATTGAGACTATTTTTAAAGACTATAAGCCCGGTTATGTAAATCAATTAGATTTCATAAGCAGATACCAGCCTCAATCCGTTTTAGTTTCCATCGGCGGGAATGATATTGGCTTCTCCAATATCCTGCGGCGATGCTTGGAGCCGGACACTTGCTATAGCGCCTACGAAGACCGACTAGAATTGGTGCGTGAAATCAACAGCCGTTTTCCTGAGCTGGTTGATACTTACACCAAGATCAAGCAAGAAGGTTCTCCGAGTGCTAAAGTTTACGCTGTTAGTTATCCGCAAATTATTTTTCCAGAGGGCAATTGTGCCGTAAATGTACGGCTAAACGCCCAGGAGTTGGAATTTGCCCGCCTGCTAACCGCTTATTTGGATACCGTTATAAAGGCGGCGGCCGATAAAGCCGGAGTCGGGTATGTAGATACCCAAGACGCGCTGAACGGGCATAAACTTTGCGAAACAAAAGGCAGTGATATTGCTGTGAATGGACTGACCGCAGGTGATAATACACCGAGTTTCCTCCGCGGGCCAATTGGCAACGAAAGCTATCACCCCAATAAGCTTGGCCATCAGCTGCTCGCCGCAAGTGTACTATCAGGGACTGAAAATTTGACCAAAGTTATGCCAACAGCAAACAATACCGCTGCACCGCCCGCCGAAACCGACCTAGAGATACTAAACTCCCCGAAGACCGGCCGGACCATCAATCTAGTAAATTATGACGAAGACCTGGCTAACGATATTGTCTACCGGGAAACTTGGTGGGACGTGGTAGTTGATGGATCGGCCTATTCACTAAAATCATTTACTCCTCTCGCGATTTTTTTGAACTCCGAACCAGTCAATTTGGGTACATATAGCTCAGACTCCGACGGTAACCTGCAAGCCCAGCTGCGGATTCCAGCAGATGTCCCGACCGGCTTCCACACCTTGCATGTCTACGGAACTAACATGGCTGGCGAGCCAATTGATATATATAAAACAATCTATGTTGCCTCAGACGAGACCGATTATGACGGCGACGGTATACAAAATAGCGTGGACTCTTGCTCTACGGTAGAGAACTCCAGGCAGGACTTTGACCAGGATGGCGTAGACGACGCCTGCGACGGTTTAATTTCCGACCTGCCAGTTGTTATATCCGCCGCACAGTCTTCGGAGCCACCAGCACAATCAACAACAAGTTCGTCAGAAGCAGAAACAACTGAGGAACTTCCCTCTGTCCAGACAACAGCTTCAACTGAGGTAGTGCAGGGTGCATCAACGGAGAGTTTGGACTCAAATGGGGCAGTCGGAGCTGTTTTGTCAGAGGAAACTTCGTCGCAATCGGAAGTTGGGACTAGAAATCCAAGCGCGGCCGAGAAAGACTGGCTGAAGTTCACTCCAAAGCAGGGCACAGCTGCCATTACATTAATTGTCGGGCTGCTTGGAATGCTCGCTATCAGACTGTCCAAAAACTGGGGCCCAATATAACTGACCAAAGTAACTAAATAAATTACGCTATAGCGTAATTTATTTAGCACTCTTAGGCTGTGAACTAGAATGTTTGGAGGTTATTTTTGGCCTTGCGGGGGCAGATAGCATGGCGTGGGGTATAATTAGGGGGTAAGTTTAAGAGGAGATAGTTATGGCAAAATGGGTAGCAACTTGCACCTGCGGCGACGATTCTGAACCCGTAGAGGCAGACACCAAAGAGGGTGCGGTCGACAAAATTATGGAACAGATGACCCCTGAAGCGGTGGCGGCCCACATGGCCGAGAAGCACCCGGGCCAAGCGGTTCCGTCCCAAGAAGAGGCCCGGGCCGGCGTAGAAGCCACCGTCCACGAAGTCTAGATCTTTACCCAGCTGGATTTGTATACAGGGTAACTGCTATAATTACCCCTGTTTTTGAGCACCCGTAGCTCAGCTGGATAGAGCGCATCCTTGCGGAGGATGAGGTCGCGTGTTCGAATCACGCCGGGTGTACCAATTTAGAACCTAAGTTTGTAGGATAGGCGGTCGATGCCGGCTTGCTTGCGCTCCTCAAAAGGCAGGTGCTGGCCCAATACATCGGTAATTTTCTCTTCATCCGCCGGGCCAAAGTAAGCATCTACCGGGGGCATCAACCTTTTTAGGGGAAGCAGGCTGATACTGCTGGCTTGGCCGCTGCGGATTATCGAAAAAGATTTAAATAAGCCGTATGCATACATTTTTTGGCCGACTCTCAGGCCAGAACTAGACAGTTCGTAAGTGACCTGGCTGGGCTTGCGGCCAGCAAAAGCCCCAACTATTGCCCCAACAACGACAATAGCGCCGGTGGCAAAATAGTCTTTGGTTAACAAGTAGACCCCGCCAGCTAAGGCGATAGTTCCCAAAAAAAGCGCTCCGTACCAGCCAGCTCCGCGGTCATGATGGATATATTCTGATGCCGTCCAAGTTATTGTGCCGCCGTCGACCGGCGGCTGGGCTGGAGCAGAGTTTGAAATCGGCGCTTCAACGGGGGCAGGGGGCGGTTCAGCTACAGCCGTAGCTGTGGCTGAACTCTCTGGTTGGTACAGATCATCACCATCAGGTTTCATGCTAAAGCTTATTGTACCTGATTAAACTTTAAAAGCATCAACGATATGCCTGGCGGAGAGGGAGGGATTTGAACCCTCGCGGGGACTTTCATCCCCCTAACGATTTAGCAAACCGTCCCCTTAAGCCACTTGGGTACCTCTCCTCGTCTGGCGGAAGGGGTGGGATTCGAACCCACGAGCCCTTTCGGGCTGGCGGTTTTCAAGACCGCTGCACTAGACCGGACTATGCGACCCTTCCATAACTATTTTAACTGGGTAAGTATAACAATGAAACCCCTGTAAAACTAACCCCCATTGTTATAACAAAGTTATAACAACTGAGATTTGAATCATATCTGATTAAGTAAATGCTTGACTAGTCAAGCATTTACTTTTTACAGGCGCCTGGCGAAGACTAGCGCGTCAACCCTTGTAGCGCCGGCCAGGCGCAAAGCTCGCGCGGCGGTGTTAAGGGTCGCACCGGTAGTAACAACATCGTCAATCAGCAGAATTTTTTGGCCGCTAACCCGGGCTGAATTTTTTACCAAGTATTTATCCGCCATTTGGGCTATGCGGTCGGCGCGTTTAGAACCGACTTGGCGGGTTTGGCCCAGGCGGGCCAGCACAGGCTGGTAGTTTAGCCCTAGTTTTCTAGCGACACTGCGCGCCAATAGCTGGGCGTGGTCAAAACCCCTCTGGCGGACCCGTTTGGTAGCAGTCGGGACCGGAATGACTAAATAGTCAGGATAATCAGCCCCGTTATTTTCAACAAATGTAGCCGCCATTAGTAATGCCAGCGAATCAGCGGCCGCCCGCTGTTGTTCAAACTTAAAAGCGTGCAAGAGATCGCGGGCGGCGCCTTCGTGATTAGTTGTTACCCAAACGCGCGCCGGAGAGCCGAAACGCCGGCAACGGCTACAGGTTCGGCCGAGCTCGGTTAGCGTACCACAGCCAAAACAACGCTGGCCGTAAGGAATTAATTTTGTGCTAGCGCAAGCGCCGCAAACGGTCGATCCCTCCACACCGCAACTAACGCACTGCGGCGGAGCCAACCACCCGATAGCCGCCTCTAGAAGTGACATGCTAAAAGACTTCCAGAGGCATTTGCCATTTGCCTATTTATCATTTACCGAATTACTTTTCATTGTTGAGATAATTTTCTGTAAGATCAAGGTAAGTTCTAGGGCTTCTTGCTGAAGATTGCTAAGATCCTCCGAAGGAAGGAGCTCGGACAGAACACGTAACCAGTACCTGGTTTCGCCGGCTTCTTTTTTAGCTATAAAAACTTTGTTCTTGAAATCTGTCTTTGAGCTTGCGTTATTAGCCTCGGCGTAGTTTGCACCGATACTGGTTGCAGATTTAATTAATTGCTCGATAACGGGTCTTAGCGCCGGAACTTTACTGTATTTAGCGCACCTTTTTATCACATCAACACTAAAATCAACGGTTCTTTGCTCGAGCTCTCGAAGTTTAGTCTGGTAAATGGCCATTGGTAATTAATTGTGAATTGGTAAATGGTAAATGTAAAATGGCTGTGCTTAAAGCGCAGCCCCTGTGTTGTAAATGTTGGGCACAATATGTTGCACTGCCTTGCAAGGGTCAGCTATACTAGCATTAACACAAAGAAGTAATCTGGAAACCAACTAAAACCTGGAGGAACTTTCTATGGCTCGAGGCAGCCAACAAGATGATTTACTTATGGGCGACGATATAACCGCGGCCTTTCTTAGTGAAGACGAGGCTCCAGCTGAAGTTGCCGCCGAGCAACAACCAGCCCCCGAAGACGAGCAGTGGGACTCTGAAGAACCCGTAGCCGGCCAGCTGGCCGTTGATGTTTATGAAACCAAAGAGAAGCTGGTCGTAAAAGGCCGGGTCGCCGGAGTGAATAAATCTGATTTAGATGTCAGCATCTCTGATAATACCCTGACTGTCAGGGGTACTTTGAGCGCCGGCAGCGAAGAAAACGTAGAGAACTACTTCCTGCAGGAATGTTACTGGGGCGAATTCAGCCGTAGTATCGTACTGCCCGTTCCGGTTAAGGAAGATGAGATTGAAGCTATGCTAAAAGACGGTGTATTAACAATCAGCTTCTCCAAAGTCAAACAGGACACCGTCAAGAAAATCCAAGTCCTTTAGGTTTCGTCCGGACTATATAAATAAAATCCGCAAATTTTGCGGATTTTATTTTAATTACTTACTAGGTATAGCCTTTAAATGTTTTCTGAAACCTGATTTAGTACGAATTTGACCAATACTTGGGCTACGGCAACTATTATTAACCCTATAAGGCCGTAAAGGATAGTATTTTTAGCATTGGTGACCTTGGTGCTATCACCACCGCTGGTAATGTAGCGGAAGCCGCCGAAAATGATCATTATCACCGCGACCACGCCAACGATAACAGAGATGATGTTAATTACACTATTAAGAGTGGTTTGGAGGCCACCTTGATCTATCGCATCATCACAGCCATCTGTCGTGATGGATGTGCTCAAATCAGCACCGCTACATAGCCCTTGTTGAATATCCTGAGCCGATACAGCTACCGGCATAGCCAGACCAAGCGGGAACATTAAGGTGGTGGCTAACATAACTAGCTTAAGTTTTAATTTTTGGATCATTTTGGCTATTTTCCTTGTTTACCTGATTTAAAAGTATATATGGACTTATAGCACAGTCAACACGCTTATGGCAAACCTGGTGCTTGAACATAGACCATGGCTGGGGTTCAAACACCGCCAGGCGGATCGCTGGGAGTACTGGGTGCACCGGACGGCTGGCTAGACGACCCGGGCACGGTTGGATTAATTGTTTCTTTCAGTACAAACTTGACGATAACCTGGGCAAGGGCTGCAATTATCAAACCAATGATTGCATAAACTAAAGTGTTCTTCGCGCTAGTTACTTTCGCGCTATCACCACCGCTAGTTATGTAACGAAACCCAGCCACGAGTATCATCACTACCGCAAACACTCCCACCAATATGGACAATATATTGATGACGCTCTTAACGGTCGAGTCTAGGGTCGCCGAGGCATCGGGGTCAGGTGCACAACCGTCGGCGCCGGCGGCGGCATTTACCCCGCACTGAATATCGTCTGACGCGGCGGCAGATGCTAGCTCGGGCGTCAAAACTGCGATTGATAATAAGAACGCAAAGGCTAAAATTGCTCCTAAAATCGTTTTTTTAATATTTTTCATTCCTGAGTTCATATTATTACAGTAACCTGTCCGTTACCAAGGAAATGATTGTCCACGACAGGGCCGCAACGACCAACCCTACTATAGAGTAGATAACCCGCTTGCGAGCCTTGGCAAGGGTATCGGTACTCCCGCCGGCCGTAACGAAACTAAAACCACCGATAATTAACATGATTATTGCTGCAACGCCGACAATGATGGAAATTACCCGCCCAACAGTCGCTATGACTCCGCCCGGACCGGTTATGGGGTTAGTTGAGCCTTGTTGTTCAGCCTCCACGCAGGTGCTGCTGCCGCTTGCGGTATTGGTGGACTCATTGCAAGCTTCTTCCAAAGGGTTGAATTGAGCAACAGCGGAAGCCGGCAATAAGAAAAATGCACCCATTATGCTAAGAATAAATAGCTTAGGCTTTGCCATATTCATGCTTGCAGTACATAGTTTACTATTGTGGCGGCTGAGGCGGCTATCACTAGCCCGATTATGGTGTACAAAATCATATTTTTGGCTTGGGTAATTTTGGCTGGGTCGCCCTGGCTCATGACATAGCGGACACTGGCAATCAGAATCAGGATAAGGGCTACGGCCCCTATGGCGATATAAATCTCGGTCATAATGGAATTTAGCGCGCCCTGGCCAGCATCGGGTTGGGGCAACCCTGCTTCGTCGGGGTCAATTAACTGTACGGCGGAAAAAATAAAGTTTAGCATTTTTTAGCTTCCCAACGTATTGCCAATAAAGGCGACCACGGCTGTAGCGGTAAGTGCAATAAATAGCCCAATCAGGCCATTGTAAAGGCCTTTTCTAGCCGAAGCGGCTTTCTCCGGGTTGCCACTAGCGCCCATATACCTGACCCCAGAAATAATGACTGCTATGACAGCAATGAAGCCGGCCAGGCGAAGTAGCATATCAATAATTGCTAACCCAACAGCCCAGATATCATCTGGGAATGTGAAGGCTGGCGTACATTCGCCGAATGCGTCAACATCCTGGCCCAGATATTCCCACCAAGGAGGGAAGAAAAAAAACGAGTTGCTAGGGCATGAACCGTTGCCAGCAGCACCCGTCCCACCAGCGTTCCCGGGGTCTGTTGGTACTGGTGCGGCAAACGCCGTAACTGTGAGTAGTAGCATAAAAACTGGAATTACTAGGGTAATCGCGATTTTTTTAAATACTGGTGTCATTTTATTTAAATACTCCGCCAGGTATTAACCACTGCAAGAAGGCAAAAGTGAAGATGAAGGCTAGCAGGGCAATTAGGCCGTTTATTATTCTTTGCTTGGCGGCGCTAACGGCCTGCGGGTTATCGCCGGCAATGGCGTATTGGATACCGCCAACAATTACCATAGCGACTACTACTACGCCGACCCCCGCGCTTAAGAAATTAACTACGGTTTGAATGTCGTTGACTATCGGATTATCTGATAAAGAATCCATCGTTTTTAGGTGTTTATTACTGAGCTTATACAAAGAACTATACCATAATTAAGGATAAGCACTAATTGCCTAATCCCTAACAGATTGTTGCACAGATACGCTTATGCTATAGTTCAAGCCAAATGCACAGACACAAAAAAATACTGCTTGGGCTTACTGCTCTTGCTTTAAGCCTGCTTGCAGTATCGTCTTGGTCACAAAAGGCGCTAGCGGCTCAAGCGACTGTGTCCGACGGCGATCAATGCTCTAAAACACTGAGATACACTGATTACGCACATATTGTCTGCGATACTAGTTTCGGCATAGTCACTTTTACTGATAGAAATCCCACCGATGATATATTTAACTATGACTACTCGTCCAACCAGATATTCTGTACTAGTTATCCGGGGTCAAATACCGCAACAGTCAAATATGTGCGCGGTATCTCCAGCGAAAGGGGTCAAGTCCAGCTAAGTGAGGCAGGCAACTCTATAAGCGCCATCCTCAACGTAGGAATCATTAATCCGACAAATCCAACAGCTTCGTGTGTTAAGTACGATGGCGAGGATGGAAAAAATGTAACTATTACAAACACTAGTAGGCTGGACTACATTTACCAATTCAGCGGCACTAGTATAGCGTCGTTGCCCGGTGTATCCAATGGATCCTTAGCGGGTGACAGTTTCCCCTTAATCTCCGACTATAATGCCGGCAACGCTAGCACCGGTTTAAGTATTTTGGGCTTTGCGGGCAGTAATTGGCAGGCATGCGGTATTGGGGAGGTTGTAAATATTATAAGAACTTCGGGGGGCGTGGATTCCGCTGTGGGGTCTTCCTATGTTCTAGTTAAGGGAAATGGAACACTACCGAATAATGATTTATTTAATTTGCTTGTAGCTTTTAGCGTTACAGGTTGCACCGCTGTTCCGGTCAACCTAATTGACGATTCGCAAAGACAAGTTAGTTTTCGGGTGCTTGGGACCCCACCTGTGGTAGCCCCGGGAACCAAACCAGTTCCGGGAGGAGATGGTTCTGGAAGTACAGGAACAGAAACCTGCGAAAAGCAGGGGTTTGTTATGGCTTGGGCGCTATGCCCGATACTACGAGGCTTGGATGCAACCATTGGGTTCATTGATGAGCAAATACGGGATTTGCTAGAGATCAATACAGACCAATATTTTAGCAAGGCTGCTCCTGACAACGGAGTCTATAAGGTTTGGACTATCATCAGAAACCTAGCAGCTAGCTTGTTAATAATCGTTATGCTGGTGATGATTATCTCCCAAGCTTTTAGCTGGGGCCCTCTGGATGCCTACACTATTCGTAAAATATTGCCTCGCTTAGTGGCCGCGGTCATAATAATACAAATATCCTGGGAACTGGTTGTTTGGCTCATAAACGTGACTAATGATGCCGGTAACGGCTTGGCAGAAATTATGTATTTCCCGTTTGGCGGTATCGATGCTATGAACCTTGATGACATAGTCGCAAAGGCTAATATAGGTGCCGCCGGACAAATAGGCACCCTTGGATTATTTGGAACTGCGATAGCCGGCGGGCTTGTGGCGGCGGTTGTAGTTGGAGGAGCTGGTAGTATCCTTGTGGGGCTACTCCTGCTTGCCGTGCTGGCGGCAATAGCGATTTTAATAGGATTTTTGGTATTGGTTTTTCGGCAAATACTTATTATCCTATGCGTAATGCTGGTTCCGCTGGCATTATTGGCATGGATTTTGCCGGGTACCGAGCGTTACTGGAAACTATGGCGTGAAACATTCACTAAATTATTGCTCATGTTTCCATTGATAGTCGGCATTTTAGCCGCTGGCAAAATTTTTGCTAAGGCGGTAGCTACTCCCGGTGATGGCGGATTGTTAGTTTTTTTCCTAATACTAATTGGGGTATTTGCGCCGTATATAATTTTACCCAAGACTTTCCAGTGGGGCGGGGCGATAATGGGCTCGTTGTCTAGGGGCTTAGCTACCGGGGCCAACAGGCTTGGAAGCCCGCTTACCAAACCAGTGAGAGGCTTGTATAGCGACACTAGGGCCAGATCCCGTTGGACCCTTTCTAGGCAACAGAGGAAAGGCGAACTAGACAGAATGGCGAGATTAGGTCAAGCTGAAGGTCTACAGGAAGGAGGGGCAAGCGGTGGGCTCAATCGAGCAAGGCTGCTTGGCTTTCGGCGCCCTCGGACCGAGGGTCAAATACAAAGGAGAATAACAGAAGGTTCTCTTGCGGCATTAGAGGCTGATATGTTACCCCAAGTGCAGAAAGAAAATGTTGACCACCTTAATGGCTATTTGTTGACCCAGGCGATGGACGGTACAGTTCAACAACGAGTTGCCACGGCCGTAACCCGAATGAATGCTTCGAGGACTCAATTGGGCCTGCCTCCCGCCACTCAGGCCGAAATAGATGAGATGACAACCAACTTCGGCCGTTTCGATACGAACGGTTGGCGCAATAACCGCACGTTTGCTAGTAGTGCTGTGCAAGCTACGGGCGGTGCTGGTAGCCTAAATGCGGACGCAGAACGGGCAGCTCGAGCCGTATATGTTGGAGATCGAACTGGAGAGGAGGCGGCGGCCGCCACGGCACGTTTTGGTGCAATACAATTTAAATCCCACGTAGCCGCTAGGAGCGCTGGGCAATATGCGTCCGATGAAGGATCTCTGGGCGTCGAGACAGTCGCGGTCTTCCCACCCCTTCTGCCCAACGGCCAGCCACACCCAAATGCTGGACAACCCAACCCAGCTTACGATCCTCATCGACCAGGAGCAGAATGGCGACGAGTGTCTGATGCGTCACAAGTTGGCTTCGGTTCAATAGCCAATTATGTTGGCGGAAGCAATGCCAATACTGGTGTAGGGCGTGCGATGGATGACGGAATAACGGCCGGCCAATTTGACGACCATGCAACATTTGAGTATAGAGACCCGTCAGGTAACGCAGTATCGTTTACTGGGATACGATTTAATGATCCAGAAATACAAAACTTTATCAAAGAGGCTGCTCGAATTCGTGCCGGACAACGCAACCTTGACGCTCGCCAGAGAGAACAATGGAATCGAGAGTATGGATTGCTTATGGCTCGTTTAGGACCCCAGGCAGGCGTGGTGGAGCAAACAATTTCAGAAATGGCCGGTCGTAGGCAGTTTATAGATTAGGCTATGGTTGTATATCCTAACTTCACTAAAGTTTCGGAGAACTAGGGAAGGTAATTAATTATGGCAGTGTATAAGGTTATACAGGACATCGAAGCTGAGGATAAATTATTAGGGCCGCTGACGCTAAAGGGCTTTATTTACGCGGCTATCGCCGGGGTGCTGGCATTTTTGAGTGTTCGGCTGGCCATGGCTGGAAGCTTAGGCGACTTTCGGTGGGCGCTTATAATATTGATACTGCCTCCAATGGTACTTTTTGGGATTTTGGCCGCACCGCTGGGTAAAGAGCAGCCGACTGAAGTTTGGCTGCTTTCCCATGTGAGATTCTTTCTGAAGCCCAGAAGAAGAATTTGGGACCAAAGCGGAGCCATTCAAACCGTTACTATAACCGCGCCTAAAAAAGTGGAAAGGCAGCTGACCAAAAACCTTTCGAATGCCGAAGTAAAAAGCCGGCTTAAAGCCTTAGCGGCTATCTTGGATAGCCGAGGCTGGGCCCTAAAAAATGCCGATGTGGATTCAGCTATACCTGGCTATTTTCAAGCTCTTAGCGGCGATTCGGACCGACTAATATCGGCAGCTGATGTGGCCCAGGATGAACCGGTTCTTGATGTCCACGCTAAAGACGACATCATGGACTCCGGCAGTAATGCCACCGCTCAGTATTTTGACCAGATGATACAAAAAGCCGATACTAACCGCAAACAAGCCGTAATGGACAAAATTAACGCCGCTCGCGAAGCTAAGGCCGAACCACAAATCAGATCGCGGCGTACACCCAACCCGACCGGCTGGCAGCCGCCCTCGACCGTAAGTGGGCCGGTGGCCGAACCGTTGGGCGACCCAGAACTTTATAATAAACATCCCCATTTTGATACCAAGCCGTCACTAGCCGAGGAGAGGCGCCAACAGGCCCAACCAATGAACCCGTCTGAGCAACCTGCGCGCCAACAGGCCCAGCAGGCTGCTCTTCCGGCGCAGAACCACCCCGTGACAACAGCTTACACGGCTGATAAAATGGAGCTAGCCAAAAGTGGTAACGCTTTTAGCGTGGCTTCGCTGTCCAAACTAGCTAATCGGCATGAAACCGTAGAGCAGGTTGGCCCCGGCGAAGTAGTCATAAACCTGCACTAATAATTCAACCTTCAAACAAACCAAAACGGGTGGAAGTATAGATAAATGAACCCCTCGCAATCTCCGAAAGCACCAGCCCCCGCACCGCAGGGAGCACAGCCTATCTATCCCCAGCCTAACTACGCGCCCAGCCCCGAGGCACCGCCCTATCCTCAGAATACTCCCCCCCAAGCAGCAACCGCCCCACCGCCGTCCGCCAGCGTAAATCCTAACAGCACTCAAAATAACCTAGAGATCGCTGAAATCCGCGACGGACTGGTAATAATGAATGACGGCACCTTCCGGGCGGTAATTATGTGCAAGTCTATTAACTTTGATTTAATGAGCCCCCAGGAGCGTGAAGCCGTGGAATTTAGCTACCAAGGTTTCCTTAACTCACTATACTTTCCAATCCAGATTTTTATGCGCAGCCAGAAAGTTGACCTCCGGCCATACTTGCAAAAGTTGGATAAAATCCGTACTGAGCAGGACAACATGCTGCTTGGACTCTTGATGGAAGATTACATAGACTTTCTGGCCGATATTGCCCAACAGACTAACATAATGGACAAAAAATTCTATGTGGTTATCCAATATCCCGACCCTGACGAGGAAGACATCAAAAGCACCATTGAACAAAGCAAGAAATTCTTTAGCGGAGCGGCTGGATTGTTCGGGGGCAATAAAGACAAAGTCCAGCATGTAACAATCGATGAAAACGCTCTAGAGACCGCCAAGACCGAGTTGCGCAATCGCGTCCAAGCCGCCATGCAGGGGCTTATGGAGTCCGGCGTGCAAAGTTTGCCTTTGGATACCCAGGAACTGATTGAGCTTTACTACGATGTTTACAACCCGGACACCGCTACTCGCCAGCAGTTGAAAGATTTTAGCGACCTAGACGCCGCAGTTGTCAGCAAAGGTACAGGCAGTGCACCCCAGCCCGGGTTGGACAGGGAAACGGCATGACGAACCAATGTTCAGTGTTCAAGTATCAATATTCAATGCATTGCTTCATTGGCCATTCATTGAGCAATGAGCATTGCCAATTGAGCATTGCGGCGAGAGGGCTTTTTTGATGGGATTATTCAAAAAAAAGTCTGCCGCTCCGGGTGACCCGGCGGTCCAGCAGGCCCGCGAGAAGCAAGAAGTCGGCGCGGCGTTCGTTAAGGGTGTAACTGCCTTGCGGGATTTTATCGCGCCTAGCTCTTTAGAATTTAGCGGCAGCCATTTTCAGCTTGGTACCCGTTTTGCCCGGACCTACTACGTGTACGGCTATCCGCGCCAGGTCTATACCGGCTGGCTGTCGTCCATCATTAACTTAGACGAGATACTAGACCTTTCCATGATTATCCGGCCGGTTCGCAGTGAGGTGGTGTTAAACAATCTTCGGAAAAAAGTTGGCCAGCTGGAGGCTGGTATCCAAATTGATTCCGAAAAAGGCCGGGTCCGCGACCCAGCCAAACAGGCCGCCATACTGGATGCTGAGGAAATGCGCGACAAGCTGCAAGTCGGCGAAGAAAAGTTTTTCCGCTTCGGCATGTACTTTACAATTTACGGTAATTCCTTAGACGAGCTGGAGTTCATCACCCATAAAATAGAATCCCTGCTAGGCCAGCAGTTGGTTTACTCCAAACCGGCCAGTGCCCAGCAAGAGCAAGCCTTCAACAGCGTAGTTCCGCAGTTTTCCGATCAGCTGCAAATTTACCGCAACATGAACACCGGGGCGATTTCTACCAGTTTTCCATTTACCAGCGCCGATTTAACCCAGGAAAACGGCATTCTTTACGGTATTAATATGCATAACTCCGGGCTAGTGATTTTTGACCGTTTCTCTTTGGAAAACGGCAACAGCGTGGTATTTGCCAAGTCTGGCGCCGGAAAAAGTTTTACTGTCAAGCTGGAGGCTTTGCGGTCTATGATGCTGGGCACCGAGGTATTTATTGTTGACCCGGAAAACGAGTACCAGAAAATGAGCGATGCTGTTGGTGGGGCTTATGTGCGCCTTAGTTTAAATAGCTCTACCCGCATAAATCCATTTGATCTGCCACAGGTTGTGGATAGCGAGGAAGCCGATAGCGCCTTGCGCTCTAACCTAATAACTCTGCATGGTTTACTGCGCCTGATGATGGGCGACGCCCAATCGCAGATGGTTAGGGGAGAAGCGGCCACTATTCCGGCTTTGAACCCTACCGAAGAGGCCGACCTGGATGCGGCCTTAATAGAAACTTACGCCAGGGCCGGAATTACTAATGATCCGCTAACCCACGGTTCCGTACCGCCGACCATCAACGACCTTTATGACACCTTGCTTCACATGGGCGGCAGCGGCCCGCAACTGGCCCAGCGCCTGCGCAAATATACCAGCGGTACTTTTGCCGGCATCTTCTCTCAGCAGAGTAATGTCAATGTTAATAACCCGATGGTGGTCTTTAACATCCGCGATCTGGAGGATGAGCTTCGGCCGGTGGCTATGTACATTGTGCTTAACTTTATTTGGAATAAAACCAAAGCTGACCGCAAACGGCGTTTGCTAATAGTAGACGAGGCTTGGCAACTGATGCATTTTGAAGACAGCGCTAACTTTTTGTTTAGCTTAGCCAAACGGGCCCGCAAATATAACCTGGGCGTGACTACCATCACCCAGGATGTGGAAGACTTTATGGCCTCGCGGATGGGCCGGGCCATTGTGGCCAATGCTTCCATGCAGATACTGCTCAAGCAATCCCCAACTGCCGTGGATGTGTTGTCCGATGTATTTAAGTTAACCAGCGAGGAAAAGAAGCGCCTCAGCCAATTCCCGGTTGGGCAGGGTCTATTTTTTGCTGGCCAAAACCATGTGCATATCCAAGTTATTGCCAGCCCAACCGAAGCCGGATTGATTACTACTAACCCCGCTCCCGTCCAGCAGGGCGAGCTGCCCTCACCGCAACCAGGCGCGCCATATCAAGACCAACAGCAATATAGTAACGCAAATGTAAATAATGCCGCGCAACCATAAGAGTAATCCTGAAATAAAAAATGGATGAGCCAGCCCGAAAATTTGACCAAGACGACGGTGAGCAACCGCTGGCTAAGCCGGACTGGTATCATGGTGAGCATCCCTCTGGGGGCGATGATAAATCTGAAAGCCCCGAAAAACTTTCTAGCGCCGAAAAAACACCAGACAAAGAAAATCCAGATGACGTTCAAGCCGCCAGTCCGGAACAATCCCAATACGAGAACCCCGTCGGCGACGGTTATCACGCCGATAACTTGGAAGAGCTAACAAAAATCCACCCATCAGCTAGAGGGGTGGTGCATTTTGCTAAAAGCAATAGAGGCAAAGTGATTATTGGCGGCGGTGCAGCTAGTTTCATAGCCTTAATAATCATTGGTTTTTTCGCGCTAGCGCCTTTTAAGATTCTTCACATTGTCCAGAATACGCAAGACCGCTATTTTTCTACAAGCGAAGCGGCAGTTGAGAGACAGACTGACAAACTTTTCAGCGAATACCTAAAAAAATACATAATCCCTGGGTTGAACACTTGCAAGGCCGGTACAACAGTTGATAAAACTTGCACCCCTAAAGAGGTGCAGGGCACCAACTTAATTTCAAAATTATTTAAGGGATGGCGTAACGCCCGGCTGGAAAATACACTGGCCACTAAATACGGCTTAGAATTTCAGAGGCGCGGTACTGCAATACACATGAAAACCCCTCTGCTTGGTGGTAATAGTATAGAATTTGACGCCGATTTCATTGACCCTAGCAACCCTGAAATGCTGGGAGATTATTTGGAAAGGAAAGGCGGCTTCAGCCAAGTCACGCGTAACCAAATGCGAAAAAATATTTACGATGCTTTTGACAGCGAAACGCACTATAAAAAAATTCTTTACTACTTCAAAATTGGCAAATTGGTAGAGGCCAAGTATGGGTCGTTGAGATGCATCGTAATCTGCGCGTACCTGCCCGATAAAGTCGGGGAGACTGTAGACAAGCTCGGGGAGTATGGGAAGAATAAAAAACTAGCCGCCAAAGCTTTTTTGATTGATCGAATCATTACGCCCCGGAGCGCTGCATTGGGGTTGACGTTACAGTGTTTACTGGCTGGCGCCTCGGGATCGCCAATTGGGGATGTTTGCCCTAACGTCGATTCTAGTAATCCCGATAAGCCAACCACCAGTTGTGAACCGGGAGTTGATTGCGTCCTAAATGGCCAGTCTGAAAGTAAATTTGATAAAGATCTGCGAGGCAAATTTGCCGCATACCGCGCACTGTATGGATCCGAAGCTGTTGATCAGTTACTCGCCAGAGTGGCAGCTATTAGGGCATCTGGTTATGCAGCATATGTTTTTGAACTTGCTATTAAGGGCGGTTTCATAGACGCAGCCAACAAGGAGGCTGATGAGAAAGGGTTTGGGATTGGACAAGACTCATCTGATTTTGACGGCCTAACACAAGAAGAAATAGATGCAAAAAAGGCCGAGTTCGCCAAAGTTCTATCCCGATTCAGCAGAGGTGTTAATATTTTTGTCCTCTTAGACATGTTGGCCAGCATGTTGGACTACCTGGATAAGGCTCCGGCACTGCTTCACAAGCTGACTTACATTACTAATTCAACCACCATGGTAAGCACTTTTGCCACATACCGTACCTACGCCGATGAGATAAAAACCGGAAATGTAGACGCCGAAATTGTTGGCTCATTTGTCGATAGCCTTAACGGGGGAGTACAAGATCCGCTAGACACAAAAAGCGAGCAGCTTGGAGGGGATGCCTCAGCGGAAGCAACACCGTTATATGACGAAATGCTTGGTACCGGCTCCACAAGCCTTGCTTGGACCAACTTTTTTGGCGGGGATGTTTTGGCTGCAACACCGAGTTCTTCTAGACAACAATACCTATGTAACGACGGGAGTCCTGTCCCCCCGGGCAAGCTGGTGTGCAGCGAAGAAGATCTTCGCGTGAACGAAACAGCCGATGATCTTACAACTGTCAAAAGTGAAGAGCCGCTAAAAACCCTGGTAGCGATTTCTGGTGCTTGGGTAAGCGCAAGAAATAGCATATTTGGCGGGATTCTAGGTTTTATAACCAAAACCATAGGTGCACTTGCCGATCTTTTGTTGGACGTACTAAATATTATCCCTGGTTTCAGTGAGGTTGGCGATATGATTGAGGATCTTTTTGAGAGGATATCTCAGTGGGTAATCGGCTACCTCGTCCCGTCGCCAGTTTCTAGCAATATGAGCGGTGGCAGGACTTTTGATATGGTTGCTGGAGGCGCTGACGTACTGGGGAACGATTATGCTCATATAGGGCTTGGTGGCCGTGCGCTGAAGGAAGAAGAAGTGGCCAGTATCATCGATGAGAAACAACAGTTAGAGTACGCCGGATATCAAACTAAGCCTTTCTTCGCCCGCCTATTTGATACCGATAGTAAATACTCGCCTCTCGCTAGGCTAGCAATGAAAATGCCTGGTAGTACGGACTCGCTAAGAGCCACGATAGCCAGTATATTATCCAACCCGTTTAAGTTAATTGCGTCCCTCTTTACGCCGCACCCAGCTGGCGCAGCAGGAATCTTTCCTGATCCATTTGGAGTTACTCAGTACGGTTACACCAAGGACGAATCCGTTTTTCAGCAAGATTCAGAAATATACTGGGATACTTATTGCAAAGACCCGACCCAGCCCGCCGATAGCCCTCAAATAAACTTAGCGGAGGGCTCCCAACCCATTAACCAAACCTATAACTGGAATTACGCAGCCGCCTCAAACCTTGATGAGCTAAATAAAACCTATATGCCGGTTAACACAACCACCAATGGCTGCCTGCTTATCCAGGCAGCCGTAGGCAGTACCGGAGGTTTTTTCGATTCCAGCCTTCTAACTAATGACGACACCGCTGAAGACGTAAACACTGAGACAACCGACGCAGGAGCGTCAGCCAGCCCTAATTGTAATAAAACGGGGGTTGTTGACCCCGCATGCTAACTAAAATGAAATCCATGGATTCAAAAATATTTAAAGCAGTTGGTATTTGGTCTCTACTTTTTATCTTCCTAGCCACAGGCAATGGATCTACCGCGCTGGCACTCAGCCAAAGCGACTTAGACAGCATCTACAACGACTCCGTCTGGTACAAAGCTACTGGCGGAGTGGGAGGCGCTGGGTCAGATCAATGCGTGCCTGATTTATCCGGCTCCGGTAATGCCGAAAAAATTTGGAACTACCTTGCGAATATTAATATTGACAGTAAAACCTTGCTACCCCCTCAGATAGCTGGGATACTTGGCAATCTTCGAGCTGAATCTGGGCTTAATCCTAAAGCAACAAACACGAATACCCCCGATGGCACCCCGGCATATGGCATCGCCCAGTGGTATCAGGGCAGATTATCCTATCTAAAAAATTGGTCGGCAGATCAAGGTCTTGACTATACGACTCTAGAAGCCCAACTTAGGTTTCTTGAGCAAGAGTTAAGGACTTACAAAAGAAGTTCATTTGACGCAATCCTTCAAGAAACCACACCCAGCGGTGCCGCAAAATCTTGGGAAGCAAACTTCGAAATAGCCGGTGGCGCTGGGCTTGATAACAGGATTGCATACGCGGAAGCCTATTATAAGGCCTACCAACAAGGCAAATTAGGTGAGGACTCCTCTGCTTCTTGCGGCCCAGAGGGAGGCGGGATTGTGAACATCGACGGCTATGCCTATCCCGTGGCCCCACTTAACAAATCTGCTCCAAGGCCCGCCGACACACACGCTCAACCAAAGTACGCCTTTGATTTCATGAGGAAAGGCGGAACTGCAGTTTATGCGGTTTATGATGGGTCTATTGGCAGAGTTAATACAAGCTACGGTGACGTACAGGGGTGCAGCAGTATTAACTTATACGGCGAAGATAGCTGGAAATATTGGTACGGACATTTACAGAAAACGCTTGTTCAGGAGGGTGACACGGTAAAAGCGGGTCAAAAAATCGGTGAGGTCGCTGGTTTTGGGGGATCGGCGTGTTATGGAGGCGGACCACACCTACACCTTGACCGTGGCTACCCCCCAGGCACCCCAGGTGGTGGTGGTACGCTTGCCCCTGATGATAACAGCAGAAGAGATCCGACCTTTATCCCATTCTTGCAAAAATTATATGACGAGTTACCGGGATAATGGACAACGCTAGTTTTTTACGCAGACGGAAGAAGCTCTTGATTTCAGCAGCTCTTGCTTTAGTGGCTCTGTTTTTAGTGCTTAACTACGCTATTGTCGTAACATCGCTGGTTGCTACACCAACTGGGGAGGAAGCAACTATTAAAATTACCTCTGGAGAAAAAGGTAAAGAGTTCAAATTACAGCCTGGGCAAAGAAAGATAAGCATAGTGAAAAAATCGAGTAATCAAATTAAGGCCTCCAGCGAAAACTCATATACGGGCGCCGGTTTTGGGCTAGGCCTAATTGGTTATAAGAGCTTTAAAATCAGTGTTGACCCCCAGAAGAGATCCGAAACTATTGGTCTGAGCGATGGTTCATGCCCCGTAGATAACACTTCTGCCAACTACATAACCTTTTACCGGTGTAGCACTAATGGCAACTACGTGAACGCAACACGCAACGGCATTAACTACTTTTCGAACATAAGTAGGGGCGGAGAAAGTACATCTATACTTATCAAGCCATACCTAAATGGTTATTTAAGCTTTACTCAAACAGATAGCAAGTTAGTAATTGAAGGCTTTGAGGTTGGTGAAAATTCTTACAGGAGTACTGACATTGCTTCCATAGACTTCGAAGGTAGTCTAGGCCAAGGTACTGTGGCAACAGACAACTCTTCTTCAAAGTCTTCCAAAATAGCTGTATTCGACACAAAGAACAACAGATTAACGGTGCTTAGTGGATTAAACGATAAAAGCCCGTTAACACTATTACTGCAAGAGAAACTAAAAAAATACCATAGTAATAAGTCGCTTGTAAATATGTCCGGGAACATGCTTGTACTGTTTAATGGGTCGGAAGTATTCCAAGGCGAGGGTGAGCTTTTGACCAAGAGTGATAGTGAGCAACACCTTTATTACATCGATGCGAACACTATGGAGCTTTCTAAAGAACAATCCGTTGATAGGGAGTTGAAGATTTCCTATATTGCTAATAATGCGAATGGGGATGTTATATTTTACGCTTACTCTGAAGCTCTTAGTAAAAAGGGTCTGTATTTGGCGAATAGTGGGGGTATTGAAAAGGTCAGCGTTCAAGGCAGGGTAGGTGGAACAGTTTGCTGGAAAGACAACAATTCTTTCTTATTTACATCGAATGATAACGAGATTCTTGCGTACTCAACCAGTGATAAATTTTATAGATTAATCTACGCCTCAACCGATAAGCCAATATTCGGTATGTCTTGCTATGACGGCAGTGCTTATCTATCTCATAGTCCAAAATATGTTTCGGTGGCTGATCCAAGATTAGAATTCATAAAAATTCCAGACGAAAATTTGTCGGGCAAAAGACTGGAGACTCTCTTACCTCTTGGTCCAGACGTAATTATTGACATTGATAGCGCATTTTCGTTTAAGAAAAATGTCTACGTTAATTTGATTAATACGGACATACTAGACTTCACCGTTGACCCGAATAAAGCCCCTAAACAAATGCCGCAAAACCCTAAAAAACTTCAAAACAATGCAATTGATTTCTTCAAAAAACAAGGTATAGACACCAGTCAATACAATTTCATATTTACATACTAGCCGTTGAGAATGATGCCTAAGCCGTACTTGCTGATTTTTTATTTTTGGAGGGGGAGGAGGTTGGTGTTTTCGGCGAAGTACTCCAAAACCGCGTCGGCGTCGGTGGTGGTAATAATCACCTGATACTTTTTTAAGTATTTAACCAGCGCCCGCCGGCGGGCGCTGTCCAGCTCTGAAAATACATCGTCTAGCAGGAAAATCGGTTTTTGGCCGCGGGCATTTTCAACCAGTCCTAACTCAAAAATCTTTAAGGCCAGTAAAATACTGCGTACTTCGCCGCGCGAGGCGGTGAAGTTAATGGCCTGGCTGTTTAATTCAAAACTTATGTCTTCGCGGTGCGGCCCGCAAGACGTAAAACCGCGTTCAAAATCCGTGGTTTCACTGGATTCTAGCTTGGCAAGCAGTTTGCTGGAATAGCTGTTCAGGTTAAATTGGCATTCGTAGCGCAGGCTGACCGCTGATTTGCGCCCGGCAATCCGGCTATAGTTTTTAGCGATTCCGGAATTTATATTTTCAACCAGCTTGCTTCTTGAGCTGGCGACTTTCTCACCCAGCTCGCTGAGCCGGACATTCCAGGCGAAAAGCTGTTTGCCAGCGTAGGCTGGATTTTTCTTAAGCAGGGCGTTTCGTTGGGCTAGCGTCCGGCGATAGTTGGCCAGCGCGGATTTATAGCCTGGTTCGGTTCGCTCTAAAAGATCGTCAAAATACTCCCGCCGCTGGTCCGGGCCGCGGGTAATTAGCTGCAGATGATTAGGCTCAAAAAACACTAGAGGTACGGTGCGCTCAAGACTGAGCCGTTTGTACTGCTTATGGTCTAGCTCAAAGGTTTTTGCTACCAGCTCACTGACTCCAACACGCTCTAGCTTGGCGGTTCTGGAATGGGAGCCAAAGTAACCATCCAGCCGCCCCCAGGGTTTATCGGTTTTAATAAGCTCCCCGTCCCTAGCTCGGTACGAACCACCCCGAGCTAAAACAAGTACAGCTTCTAAAAGATTTGTTTTGCCGCTGGCGTTAGGCCCAACGACAATATTTACGCCAGAGTCGAACTCAAAACTCTCGTCTTTGTATGAACGAAAGTTCTGTAAGCGGAGCGAGCTAATCATTAATAGTAGAGTATAGGGTTTAGGATATAGGGTCTAGGGCTAGCTGCGGAGGGGCATTATTAGGTGCAGGTAGCCTGGCTCAGCGGTGCTGCGCAGAACACATGGTTCTAACTTTCCGTTAAAACAAAACTCTACATCGGCACCGGAAAGTGCAGCCAGGGCTTCTATTAAATACCGGGAGTTTAGGGTAACTTCGCCGCCGCCGCTGATTTCGGCGGCGGCCTTGGCGGTATTTTCGCCGAGCTGGGAGGCAATGGCATTAATACTAACCTGCTTTTCGCCCTTATCAACTTTGATGGTAATACTGCCGGCAGACTCTCTGGCAAACAGGCTGGAAACTTTAGTGATGTTGGAAAAGTCGGCTTTTTTGAGCTTTGCTGTGGTGGCAAATTTGGTTGGTATAAGTTTCCGGTAGTCCGGGTAGTTACCTTCAATAAGCCTGGCAACTAATGTAACCTCGCCGGTTTCAAACGATACTTGTTGGTCGTCATGGGTAATAACAACTTCTTTATCGTTATCCCCGATTATTCGAAGCACATCGCTAATGGCGCTGGCGGGCACTAGAAAGTTAATGGCCTGCTTGTTCTTACCCAGCTTGTTTTCGGCCAGCCGGTAGCTATCGGTGGCAACAGCTACCACTTCGCCGGTCCGTTGGTGGAAATATACTCCGGTTAGGATCGGCCTGGTGTCGTCGGCGCTGGCGGCAACCACTACCTGCGAGAGAGATTTTTTGAATCCGTTAGCCGATACTTTCCACTTAACACCCCCGGAAATTGCCGGCATCACCGGAAAATCATCTGCCACTATGCCGTTAATTGTAGATTGGTACTTATCTGTAACAATACTTAGCTTGTGGCTGCTAAGCTCTAGTTTAAGAACGCTGTCCGGGAGACTGCTGACAAAATCCTGCATTAGCCGGGCGGGGACAGTTATTGAGCCGTTTTTATCAATTTTTGCACCAATGTAGTGGCTGATGGCAATATCTAGATTAGTGGCTGATACACAAAGGCGGTTATCGACAGTTTTTATCAGCACATTGGATAAAATAGGCAGGGTATTACGGCTGTTAGCTATACGGGCAACCGTGCCAAGCGCTTTTGATAAGTTTTCCTGGGTTACTTGAAGCTTCATTACAATCCTTTAATTTAAATTATTAGTAATAGTAAGACTAGTGGAAAGTGTGAACAACAAACAACCCAACAGAGCCAAAACAGCTTTTTGGTGGTGTGAAGAAAGTTGTGGAGGGGTTTGGTTTTCAGTGGACAGCCTGTGGGTAGAAAAAATGCGGTTGGACCTAAAAACCAACGGCTCTGTGGACTTTGTGCATAAGCCAAGTTTTTTTACCCAAGTTCTACACTTAAGCATACAATCGCTCCTTAAGCTCGGTTACGTGCTGGCGAATTGCCGTCTCGTAGCTGAGCTCTTTCTCTATTTTATCTATAGAGTGAATTGCAGTGGTGTGGTCTTTCCGGCCCAGCTCATGAGCAATTTTTGGAAAGCTGAGGTGCAACTCACTCCTTAGCATATACATGGCCACCTGACGGGGGACCACGATGTCTCTGTCACGCTTGGGGCCTAAGATATCCTCCATCGTAATATGAAAATGTTTTGCGGTACGTTCAATAATATTGCGCGCGCTAAGGTGTCTTGGCCGAGGCTTGTTGGCTTCAAACATAGCCGAGATTACTTGCACGCTAGGGTCCACGCCCCTCATTTCGCAGTAGGCTAGAACCTGGTTCAGCGAACCCTCTAGCTCGCGGATGTTGCTCTGCACTCGTCCGGCTAGGTACTCGGCAACTTCTTGCGGCAATTCTAGGCCTTGGCCGCTAGCCTTACTTTGCAAAATAGCACATCGAGTTTCAAAATCCGGAGTTTGCATGTCAATAGCCAGGCCAAGATTAAAGCGGCTGCCCAGCCGCTCTTCTAAAGTGGGGATATCTTTGGCCGGCTTATCAGAACTCATGATAATTTGCTTGTTAGCCTGGTACAAAGAGTTAAAGGTATGGAAGAACTCTTCCTGAACTCTTTCTTTACCGGCTAAAAACTGCACATCGTCCACAATCAGCACATCAGCACTGCGGTAGAATTTGGCAAAGTCGGTGGTATTTTTTTTAAAACGGATGGCATCTACAAACTCGCGGACGAACTGCTCTGTAGAAGCGTAGACAATTTTAGCGTTGGGTTTGGAAGCCAGCACGGCATTGCCCACCGCCTGTATAAGGTGCGTTTTCCCGATGCCGACTCCGCCGTAAATAAATAGCGGATTATATTTATGCCCCGGCTTTTTAATGATGGCTTGGCAAGCGGCATAGGCCAGCTCATTGCTAGAACCTACTACAAAGCTTTCAAAGGTGTAGCGCTCGTTTAGTCCCTGCCGGTAAGATTGCGGCGTGTTATCAAAAGCTTTTCTCTCTAAATCTTTAGATTGGACGGTGTTGCCAGGATTTTTTAGTATCCCGTCACCAGATTTAATTTGCGGGCTGATGCCGGTATGTATTTTATAGTCAACACGACCTGGCTCTACGCCGTTTTTAGCCAGCACCTGAAGAATTAAGTCGTTGAATTTTCGCTCTAGCTGATTTTTCACGAAGACGTTGGGGACGCCAATTACCACCACATCATCCTTGCTTCGGATCAACTTGGTGTTTTTAAACCATGTCATAAAATTACCGCGCGAAACGCTAAGCTCAATCTCCCCCAACACCGCTTGCCAAAGCACGTTTTCTTGCATGTAACCCCAATTTCCCCTTAGCCAAACGGCGCTAATTATCCGATTTCGTTTGTATGTACAATTAACTATAGCCAATCAACCTCGGCTTTTCCACAGCAACGGCAAAAATCACCACGACTATTAGCAAAACTAGGGCCGTAGGAGAAAAGTTGTACACAGACACATGCTTTATCTGTTATTTTGTGGAAAAAAGTTCGCGGGAAGTGGATAACTGGAATCTTTCTGTGGGTTTATATTGTGAATTCTACGCAGGCAAAGCCAGCCAGTTTCCTTTCACCTTTTTCTATTCACAAGACTCGGTCGGCTATTCATTTTCGTAGCAATGGTAAAAATCTACTGGTAAATGGTCGACGCAGAGTGAACCGTCAAGGGTCTACACTTTATGCTAAAGTAGAACCTATGCCTAAACGAACCTATCAACCTAAAAAACGCCAACGCAGCCGGGAGCACGGATTCTTTAAACGCATGTCCAGCAAAGCCGGGCGTAATGTACTGGCTCGCCGCCGCCTCAAAAAACGAACTAGACTAACCCACTAATTTAGGCTAGAAGTATGGTTTCACGAGCTCATCGTTTTCATGGTTATGGCAGTCTCCGCCGAGTTTACCAGGGCGGTAAAACCACCCGAGGGCCTCTTTTTTCGATAAAGAGTGTTCTTAATGAAAAACGCCAGGCTTATCGCGTAGCCGTTGTTGTTAGCCGGAAAGTCAGCAGATCAGCAGTCGACAGAAACCGGATACGCCGTCGAGTTTACGAAGCAGTGCGCCAGGTTGAGGAGGCTATACTAAGACCTTACGATATCGTAATTACCGTCTTTCAAGACAGCCTGCTAGCTTTACCGGTAAATGAGCTGAGCAAACAAGTCAAAACCCAACTAGAATCGGCCGGCGTGTTGTCTAAACGCGTGGTGTCTGCCGAGCCCGATAAATAGTTGGCAAATGCTGCCCCCTAAATTGGTAAATGGGGCATCGCCCCTGTATAGTATTGCAAAGAAAAGGTACAAGTAGCACATGTTCACGACTTTAATTGTCCAGCCAATTTTCAATTTGCTGGTTTTAATATACGCCATAATCCCGGGCCATAACTTTGGCGTGGCCATTATCATTTTCACCATTATTGTACGTTTGCTGATGTGGCCGCTGGTCAAAAAACAGCTTCATCACGCCAAAGCCATGCGTTCTCTCCAGCCCGAGCTAAAGAAGATTAAAGCCGCCGCCTCCGGCGACCGCCGCAAAGAGTCCCAGCTGACCATGGAGCTTTACAAAGAACGCGAAATTAATCCATTTTCTAGCATTGGGATTCTTTTGGTTCAGCTGCCGGTTTTGATTGGTCTTTACGTTGGGCTGAACAGGCTTATCCACGACCCGCAGCAAATCATAAACCTCTCATATCCAGCCCTGCACAACCTGGCCTGGATAAAAGAGCTAATAGCCGATATTGGCAAGTTTGACGCGACCTTGTTCGGGTGGATAGATTTAACTCGGCCAGCGCTGGGAGATAAGGGACTTTATATACCGGCTCTGATTATTGTTGCCGCTAGCGGGGTAACTCAGTTTTTCCAAACCCGCCAGCTGATGCCCCAAAGCAGGGAATCGCGTTCGCTAAAGAAAATATTGAGTGAAGCAGGGCGGGGCAAGAGTGCTGACCAGCAGGAAGTAAATGCCGCTGTTGGCCGGGCGACGCTTTATTTGATACCGGGTTTTGTGTTCATAATCGGCCTAGGCTTGGCCGCGGCGCTGCCGCTTTATTGGTTAACCAGCAGTGTAATTGCCTTGATCCAGCAAACCATCATTCTGCGCGAGGACGTCGCCGAGGCCGGGGTTTTGGTTGAGACGCCGGACAAGTCCGCTAAAACCTCTGAAGCTAAAAGCGAACAACCGCGCTCAAACAAAAAAAGCGGTAGCTCAAAGTCTAAACGCCGCAAGAAAAAGCGGAGAAGGTAATGGGCGGCAGCGGCGCGGTTAATGACTCCATGGAAGAGGCGATTTTGTACGCCAAGAAATATATTGAAGATCTGCTATCTTTTTTCGGCCTAAACACAGACGTACACGCAACTACCGAGGACGACGAAGTGATTGAGCTAAGCATCCCCTCAACCCATCTAAACGGCTTTTTGATCGGCTCCCACGGGGACAATGTGCGGTCTATGCAGTACATAATTAGCATGGCGCTTCGAAATCAGAATTTCGAGCACGTTCGGGTAAATGTAGACGTCGCGGATTATAAGAAAAACCGCGCCGATCGCTTGGCTAAAGCCGCCGAAGAGTGGTTTAGAGAAGTTAGGGATAGCGGCCAGGCTAAGAGTTTGGTGCCGATGCATGCTGCCGACCGCAGAGTGGTACACAAAGCCGCGACCGATTATGGTTTGGAGACAGAATCAATCGGAGAAGGGCGCGACCGCCACATAGTCCTAAAGCCCGCCACCGTCGCCAGCAATGAGGAACCAGCCACAGAGTCTGAAGTTCCTATAAAAACAAAGTAGACTGTGGTTACTCCCTAAATTATTGCATTTGCTATGCGATCGCATATAATTTGCAATAGATATTATGGCAAGAGGGCGAAGTAATCAATCAGCCTTGATGTTTGTGCTGAAGGGGCTAATACCGTATTCGCGCGAGAACTTAATGCTGGCTTTCAGCCCCAACCGATTTTTCAACGAGCTTGAAAGAATTTCCAAATATAAGAAAAGCACTTTGAAAAACGCTTACTGGCGGGCTAAGCAAGAGGGGTTGGTTATAGAAACATCCAAAACAGCCAGACTATCTGTTAAGGGGGTTAAGGAGGTGAGGCCATTTACGGCCAAACATTTGGGGGACAACGCTAGGCTGCTAGTAATTTTCGATGTTCCGGAAGCTCATAAAGGAGCAAGGCAGCAATTACGAACGATTCTTAAGTCGTGGGGGTTTGAGCAGATACAAAAGAGCGTTTGGGCAAGTGATACGGACTATAGAGTGCTACTGGTTGAAACTATTGCCGAGCTAGAGCTTGCTGGGTGTGTGGAAATATACGAGAGCGTGCGGCTATTCCCGAAAGTAAGAAAGAGGTAAAAATTGTATTTGTTATGCGATCGCGTAGTATTTGCAAGAGTTGGGATAAAGCTGGTGCCGCTATTTGGTTAAGGCTTGGCGGTAGACTTCTAGGGTTTGGAAGGCCATTTTTTGCCACGAGTATTTTTGAATTCGTTTTTGGCCGGCTTCTTTTAGCCGGCTTTGCAGCCCAGGGTTGTCCAGAACCTGGCTAATTTTGCTTACCATGTCGGCAGTATCTTTGGGATCAAAGTAATGGGCCGCATCGCCATAAATTTCGGGCAAGCAGGTAGCATTACTCGAAACAACCAGCAACCCGTGAGCCATGGCTTCCAGTCCAGGTAAACCAAACCCTTCAGATAAGCTTGGAAATACGTAAGCTTTGGCATTTTCGTACAGCCAGCGCAGCTGCCCTTCGGAAACAAAGTCCGTAAAAACCAGGCCTTTAATGGCTTGACTGCCGCCGAAGTCTTTTAGAAGCTGGAAGTTAGCATCAAATTTGCCAGCCAACACGAATTTTAGATTTGGGTGAGTTTTCTGGACGATTGCGAAAGCCTCAACCGCGCGGGCTAGATTTTTATGCGGATTGGGGCGGCCAACGTACAACAGAAAATCTTTGCCGGTCAATTCAGATATCGGCTCGGGTTTGTGGGTAATTTTATCGGCGGCTTCGTAAGTTACGATAATTTGGTCAGGATTAACATTAGCATATTGTGCGACATCGTCTTTTACAAAATTACTTGGTGTAATCAACATTTTGGACTTTTTAGCAACCTTTTTGATAACCACCCTATAGACTAATTGCTTAAATCCGAAAATCAGGCGGTTTTTGGCCGGATTGGCAAATCTGGCGGTAGTAAGGTCATGAATTGTGGTTACAACCCTACCACGGTACAGCACTGGCTGGTGGGTCATGCCAAAATGCACTAGATCCGGCTTTAATTTTTTTAACTGCCGCCAAAAACCCAGCTGTTCCCCAAATGTAAACTCCTTGAACGGACTGGCAAGCTTTTTAAACTTTGGGTTGTCAGCCTGCCAACCATCAAAATCCTGCGGCTTTAAAAGCACAGTGTAATCGTTCTCATTGTCCAATGCCTGCAGGTAATGCAGCAAGCGCTCTACATAACGGCCGGTGCTGGTTCGCAGTTCCCGCCCGTCTATAACGATTTTCGCCATAGCTACACTATAAACTAAGCCAGCTCGGTGGATAAGTTATAATAAATTGACACTAAGTTAGAAAAATTTGGGAGAATTATGGCGAAAAAAGCACTAATTACCGGTATTACCGGCCAAGACGGCAGTTACTTAGCGGAGCTACTGCTCCTTAAGGGCTACGAAGTTTATGGCGTTATCCGGCGGGCGAGCACTTTTAATACCCAGCGCATTGATCATATTTACCAAGATCCGCACGAAAAGACCGGTAAACTCCGACTGATTTTTGGGGACCTTACGGACACCAGCGTTGTTTATAACGTGCTTACCCAGGTTAAACCGGACGAGGTTTACAATTTAGGTGCCCAAAGCCATGTAAGAGTGTCTTTTGACATACCGGAATATACGGGTAATTCTGTTGGACTGGGCACTGTTCGGGTTTTAGAGGCAATTCATAGGCTGAGGCTAAAAACAAAATTCTACCAGGCTAGCTCGAGTGAGATGTTTGGCAAAGTTTTAGAAACTCCACAGACCGAAAAAACGCCATTTTATCCCCGCTCGCCTTACGCCGCGGCAAAAGTTTACGCCCACTGGATGACCGTTAATTACCGTGAGAGCCATGGTATGTACGCTTGCTCTGGGATTTTGTTCAACCACGAGAGCCCCCGCCGCGGCGAAACATTTGTGACCCGTAAAATCACCAGGGCGGTAGCTCATATCAAGGCAGGGCTACAAGACAAGCTTTATATGGGCAACTTGGACGCCAAGCGGGATTGGGGTTATGCCAAGGAGTATGTGGAGGCTATGTGGCAAATGCTACAGCAGGATAAGCCGGACGACTATGTGATTGCAACAGGAGAGACACACAGTGTCCGAGAGTTTTTAGAGGAGGCTTTTGAATACGCTGATATGGATTATAAAAAATACGTTGAGTTTGATAAGCGGTATTTGCGTCCGGCGGAAGTGGATGTGCTTATCGGTGACCCGTCCAAGGCTAAGAAGAAACTGGGTTGGAAACCCAAAACTACCTTTAAAGAACTGGTTAAGATTATGGTTGATGCCGACATGGAAGAATTGGACGAAAAACTCCAAGGCAATGTGGCTGCAACCACCGAGGTCGTTTAGCTAATTTTCTCTAAAACTTCCAGCAACTGGGTAGCTGATTTTTCCCAACTGAATTTTTTAGCCTGGGCTAAGCCTTTAGCCCGCAAGCTGGCGACAAGCTTCGGTTCGGTCAGCACCCTTTCTGCCAGCGCCGTAAGACCGTCTGTATCCTCGGCTTTAACATATAGCCCAGCGTCGCCCACAACTTCGGGCAAGGAGGTATTGTCGGCGGAAATCACCGGAACCCCGCAGGCCATGGCTTCTAGGGGCGGGATACCAAAACCCTCATAAAAGGACGGGTATAAAAATAAACTGGCGCCGCTATATATAGCCGGTAAGTCGTCATCGGGTACATAACCGGTTTGGACTATGTTTTCACCAGCGCTTAGTAGCTCATCTATTGTTTTTAAAATAGACTCGTCTTTCCAGCCCTTTCCTCCAGCTAGAACTAGCCCATAGGATTTTTTGATCTTTTCGTCCATAGCGGCATAGGCGCGCAGGATTCCCTCAACGTTCTTGCGTGGCTCTAAAGTGCTGGCATATAGGATGTACCTAATCGGGAGTTTGTATTTTTTTTGGATGGCGGTTATTTCTTTTTCAGGCCTAGGATAGTAGTCTGCAGCGTCTATAGCCGGCGTAACAATTGATATTTTTGAAGAGCTGACTTTGTAGTGTTCAATAATCTGGCGAGCGGAGCTATCCGAGATTGTAATTATATGGTTGGCTCGTTTTATAGATCTTGGAACAAACTTATCCAAATACATTTTGTTTTTTCCCGAGACAAATTGAGGACAGTTAACGAAGGAAAGATCGTGAACAAAAACAACCGATATAGTATTTTTGCGTACCGGGAAGGCTACAAAATTATAAAAAAACATAACGTCGTAACGCCTTAACGCTATGGTGTCATAGGAGAGGAACCATCCCAGACGTTTAAATATTTGGAAGTAAACCGCTGGCGGGAACCACTTGACTAGCCGATACGAGAGATGAGAATTTGGGGGAATAGGCGGTTTGAATTTTTTGAGTGGCGGCCAATGGCGAATAATCTCAAACGATACGTCTGAATTAGCCTTTGATGCGGCAGTGGTCAGGCGCTTGGCGAATTGGCCAATGCCAGTACGGTTGCCAAAAAGCGGGCTGCCTTCTATGCCAACGCGCTTCATGGCTTTTCCTGGCCTAACTCGTGTGCCACATAGCTACGGCGTTCAAATAAAAGCAACCACAACGCGACTATAAAACCAGCGATAAAAATACCAGCTCGTTTAAAGCGCCGAATCAGCGGGCCCCCAGTATAAATTCGTAATCTCCTGAAAATTGCCAACGGTAGGTAGTAGAGCTTTACGGATCTCAGCATAAGCAGCAGGTCATTTATATAAAAACGAAAACTATCAAACTGTTCCTTATATATTCTTGAGCCACCGTGGCTAACTGACAGGTGGGTGGCTGCAGCCTCGGCGCTGTAATACATTTTGTAGCCAGCGGCATGCAAACGATGGGCCGCATCGCTTTCCTCGCGCACGGCATCATGCTTATAGGCGGTGCGGTAGCCGCCGATTTTTTTAAGCACGTCAGCCTTTGCGCTATGGTTCCCGCCCGGGAAGTCCTTACATGGGCCGCTATTGGGACAATTGAAGGTTCCCTGGGGTAAGCCGTATTTGTCAAAGTACAACGGAAAATTTGACAGTGGCAAGTCTTTTTGGTCAATCCGGCCTGCCACCACTGATACTTCGGAATGGCTAGCATGCTCTGCCGCATGAGCGGCAATGAAGTTTTGTTTAAACTTCATATCATCATCAACAAACAGTATTAACTCGCCTTTGGCCTTTTGCAAAATGAAGTTGCGGGCCGCCGGCAAGCTTTTAGGCTCAACCCGGTAATAGCGCAGGTGTTTATCTTTCTTTAGTTTATTTAAATCAGCTAGGAAAACTTCGCTATGGCCAGAAGTCTGATCAGCCACGACAATTTCAAACGAAGAATAGTCTTGGTCCAAGATTGATTTAATAGTATCAAGTAGAACTTGGCTCCGGTCGAGAGTTGGTACGCCAACAGTTATAAACGGCTGGTTTTGGCTAACCATAGGGTTTTTCCCGCCGGCCTTTCTTCTCAAGCTGGTATTCTATTTCTCTGCGCCGGTAGGATGGGGATAGAGTGCGGCGCAGCTTTCTTGCTGTTTCACTGCCAAACAAGGTACGGACGTATATGAACATTAAATCCTTTCGGATTTTTATACGGCTGGGGTTATAGATCATAACCTTCAAAAATGTAGAGCGGGCTTTAGTACGATCCCCGCCTAGGAAGTAATAAATTGAAGCGTCGTATAAACAAGCACCACGAAGTTTTGCTCTACCTACTGGCCCTGGCTTAAATTCTTTAAGCATCATCGGAAGCATGTAGTCTAGCCCTTGGGCCATTTTTAGATAATCTTTTTGCATCCCTTCGGGTAGCACCCGAAGCTCGGCCAAATAGCGATGAACGCAGCCAATTTGATATTTCTTAGCTACCCTAAGCCACATCTCCCAATCCTCGCCAATCAAGAAGTCTTCCCGGAATGAGCCCACGTCATCAAGCACATCGCGCCTTATCATAACCATACTGGCACTCCCGGAAATTTTGTTGCCGCTTAGCAGGTAGTTATATAAACGACCCTCCTGGTTGTAATTTACCCTTCCGACAATCTCACTTTTTTCGTTAACTAGCGTATGGTAGCCGTAAACCATCCCGTACTGCGGATGCTTTTGTAAATATCCTACTTGTTTTTGGAGCTTGTCGGTGTGCCAGATATCGTCCGAATCCAAAAAAGTAACAAATGGTGAACCCGATACCTTAATGCCATAGTTTCTTGCTGTAGCTTGCCCGCCATTCTTCTTTTGAAAAAACCTCACTCGCTTATCATTCAGGCTCTTTACGTACTTTTCTGTTTGGCCGTTATCGGTAGAGCCGTCGTCAATAATATAAATCAGAAAATTCTTATGGGTTTGGGATAGCACGCTCTTAACTGCCTCTCGGAGATATGGCAGGCCATTGTAGGTCGGTATAATTACATCAATTGCAGGCTGGTTTTTCATTGAAATTCAAATTGCCATCTATGAAACCAAGGCTTATAAAACACTAAAATTAGGTACTTATAGTTGCGCTTGACCCGGGGTTTGAAAGCTATGGCAAGTAACAGCATCTTCAAGGCTCTCCAGCGCATATCTTTGGCCCGGTAAAGATAGGCCAAATCTCGGTATAGCACGGATTTGCGGCGTCCGTAATCGTCGCCGCTTGGATGGATGGAGAATATTCGGTATTGGCCCTTGTTCTTTAAAAAATGTTCAAATTCCCGGTCGCGCCGAGCGAAAGTTTGCTGGATTTGCAACTCAAGATTAGCCCCCGTGATACTATCTGGAGTTTTGCGCCATTTGTATAACGGCTGTTCAATATTAGCAACCTTGGCCTCGTGGCTGATGCGAATCCATAAATCATAATCTTCAAGATGGCCGACACTTTTGTCGTAGTCGCCGACTTCTTTTAGAACGCTTTTTCTAATCATCACCGAGCCGTGCCCGTACTGGTTGCAAGTTACCAAGCATAGTTTAAGGTCGTCAGGGTGGGTAAAAACATTGGTGTTAACCAAATACTTCCCCTCCTCGTCTATGATGGAATAATTACTGCCAACCAGGCCAACATTAAGGTTGCTATCCAAATATTCCACCTCGGTCTTCAGACGGCTTTTTAGAGAGATGTCATCGCAATCCATACGGGCGATGTATTCGCCCTTAGCTTTGGCCAGCCCTTCGTTCAAAGTTGCCACTAAGCCCTTATTGGGTCGACTAATCAGGCGAATGCGCGGGTCATTTTGCTCGTAGCGTTTTATGATGTCTTCACTTTTATCTTTAGAGCCATCGTTGATAATCAAAAACTCATAGTCCTTGAAAGACTGATTGAGAATACTTTCAATAGCCTCGGTTAAAAACCGCTGGCCATTGTAAACTGGCATTAAAACTGTGACTTTAGGCTGTTTCATATTTTTATCCATTGGTCTGGGACTATTTCTGCCTTAACCATTGCGGGGTCGCTAAACCACCGTTTAGGCGATATAACAATTTTATCAGTCCGCGGGTCTAGCCATGCCCCCCACCAGCTAAACGAGCTATTGGCAGTTATATGGTGCCGGCAACTTATCATTAGACGCAAATCTTCATAGCCGGCTTTGTTCCCGCTGATGTAAGTGGCCGGGAAGCTTAGCTTAAGATTCTTTTTGCACCAAGCTGGCTCATCTGAAAATACGAAGAAGTGCGGATCATTGACCTTTTTAGCAATAATCTCAACAGCTTTTTTATAGTAATCAACGCCCATTAACCCGTGGAAGGCGTTAGTTTCTTTGTTGGCGGCGTAGTCGCCACGCCTAATGTGCAGGGAGATGGCGGTAGTATCAGATATTTGCTTCAACGCCTCATTATTTTTATCGGTAGGCGAATTATTAAGGTAAAAGTCGCTTAACAAGATTTTTCGGATATCCTTAAAATAGTTTTCGTTTTGCCAAAAACCTTCTAAAAAGGTGTTGTCGGGCAAATTTAAAACTTGCTTATCAAACTCGTGGGTTTTTTCTATGTACGGGTTAAGCCTTGGCTTCAGCAAACCCTTGGTAAGTCGATAGGCTTTTATCTTCAATGAAGAGTCGGAATTGGCAATTACAAAGTCCGAGCGTTTAATAAATTTTTGTTCCAAATTAAAACAGTCCAATTCATAAACTCTTTTGGTGTCTACCTGGTCGGCAAGCTCAAACCACGACAAGTCCATAAACAGCTTAGTACCACGCTTATGGGCTAACCGCCGGGCCGCGGCATAGCAAAACATCTGGTTGCCCAACCCGCCCTTTAAAACAGTCACAATCACCGGGTTAAATCCTCATAGAGCTTTAGATACTGCTTGGTGATTTTGTCCCAGGTAAACTTTTCCCGCCAGTTTTTACGCCCGGTTCTGCCCAGCCTCCGCCGCCTTAGGGGGTTAAGCCATAGCTGCTTGAGCAGCTGAACCGTTGTCTGAACATCTACTGATACATCAGTTGGCCTACCAGGATGGGGAATGGTTTTAGCAATTACTCCACCGCCAGTCCACTTGACAATCTCCTCGGAATTGCCAGCGCCGGACGCGATGAAAGGCGTGCCAGCAGCAGCGGCTTCAAATAATACCAAGGGGCTGGCTTCTCTGTTGGACAAGAACAAAAACAAATCGGCGCTTTTTAGTGCAGCCACCGTATCTTCCCGATTAAGATCCAGTAAAATCACTTTTTTACGTCTACGACGCTTAAAGTGATTTAGTTCTTTGGCGCGCTGGACACACTTTTCATAACAGCCACCCTCAACCTTATTCCCAATAATTACTAAAGTGCAGGGAAAGGGAAAATGCTCAAACACATCCAAGGCTTCATCATGGCCTTTGGCACCGGTGTGGCTGCCAAGCGTTAAGATAAAGAAATGCTTAATACCATATTTTTTACGAAACTTTCGCTTGCTGCTTATTTTAGAAAATTCGCCCTCGTCAGCACCGTTCGGGATAACATGCAGGTTTTTGACACCATGTTTTTTAGCGAAAATAATATCCTGGTATGTCGGTGACATATAAACGCTGGCATCGTACCTTTTTACGTAAGCCGGTAGTTCCTTGAAGTATTTTTTAAAGTCGGGATGGCCGAGCGAAGAGTAGCCGCAAGGCACTAGGATTTTTTTAAAAGGTATTTTATCCAGTACGCCAAAAGATAGGTCAGTGGCCCACTGTTGTGCGGCGTAGTTCATAACGACATCGAAATCGCCGTTGACTAGAAAGTCTTGGTATCTTTCGGTTTCGCCGGTGATTTTAGTGGCTAGCTTTCCTTTAATATCAAACTCAGAAATTTTCACTCCGTTGATTGTTTTAGATTTGCGAGCTGGCAATTTGGTTGTAGCGACTGTGACATCATGACCTTGACTGGCCATCCGTTCACTAAGCTGGCGCACGACTTCCTGCGCCCCGCCTGTCGAGGGCTGATAAAACTCAACCGTGTGTAGTATTTTCACTCCTATATACTAGGCGAAACTAATCTGTAACACCAGTCTTGCTAGGTTTAGGTACGGTGTGTATGCTTTACACATCAATGGCTAGATTTTTGAGAAAAAACGGTGTTTTGCAGAGCATAGTCCCAAATCCTAAGAGCACAGAATTTGAGATTGACAACTGGCAATTATCAGAGCTAGTAATAAACCGTATTATTCCAATCGCCGGGGTTCATCCATTTCCTCTCAACGAATTATTACTGATGGCTGGCGCAGTCGCCAGATTTTCGCCGAAGTTTATTTTTGAATGGGGTACTCATATTGGTAAATCGGCGAGGATTTTCTACGAAATCAGCGAAGCCCTTGGCATAAACACCGTTATTCATTCAATAGACCTACCAGACGAGGTAGAACACGGCGAACACCCGCACAGCCAACGCGGGCACATGGTGAAAGGCATTAAAAAAGTTAGTCTTCACCAAGGCGATGGGCTGGATACTGCACTGGAGCTACTGAAATCAAAAAAAGCCATTAAACAAGGTGAGGGAGTACTGTTTTTCATTGACGGCGACCATTCCTACGAGTCCGTAAAGCGTGAATTAAGTGGTGTGATTGATAATGCCACTAAGGCAATTGTTCTTTTGCACGACACCTTTTATCAGTCCAAACACTCAAGCTATAACGTCGGTCCACATGAGGCCATTAATGACTCATTAAAGAATACAAAAAAAGAGTATAAGCGTATCGACACAGCAACTGGTTTACCTGGGATGACTCTTCTGTATACTGTTTAGTCCTTATATATAAGTTTCAGTAAATAGTTATGGCTTAGCGGGTTCTTTCTAGTGTCCTTAATAGCCAGCCGTAACCCTGGTATGCTAAGAATCTTAGAAATTAATTTGGCGGATAGCCAATAGCGACCCATTTTAGATGAAGCGACAACGAAAGCTGCTAACATGTATGTAAATTGCTCGTGGTACTGCGGGCCAAGTTTTTCGTAGTGTCGAAGACCCGACTGAATCTGATTTGTGGAGAGGTTCGGTTTTGTCTCTCGCCAAATACGACTGACGATTTCATGTATAGCTTTTTGCCGCTTATCTGAACTACCATGTGATATTCCACTTGCTACAACACGCCAGCTATAGAGGAATTCGGTTAGATTGGCGACTTGATGGTTCTTAGCAATGCGCCACCAAAGATCATAATCCTCGATTACTTGATTCTCATCATACCCGCCGCCGGCCTCTAGGGCATCTCTTCGAACCATGATTGTGCCGTGCCCAAAAGGGTTCCTTACTAAAAACTCTACTTGCAAGTCCTCGTTTCTGGCCAGGTGGTATGAGCGGCCGATAGTACAATTACTTTCATCAATGATGTTAAAGCTTGTGCCCAGTAATGCCACACTATTGTTTTTCTCCAGATACTCCACCTGCTTTTTTAAGCGTTCAGGGTGTGAGATATCATCGGCATCCATGCGGGCAATATATTTTCCAGCTGTCTTACTAATTCCAAAATTTAGTGCAGCGGGTAAGCCCTTATTTTTTTGCCTGAAATACCTAATCCGCGAATCACTGCATGCACCGACAATGGTCGGAGTACTGTCGGTCGAACCGTCATCAACGATAATCAGCTCAAGATTCTGATATGTCTGAAGAAGTATGCTATCAATGGCGATATTTAAGTACTCTTGAGCGTTATAAGCTGCCATTACAACGGAAACTAGCGGGCTCTTCATCTCTTAAGCCTCCAATTTTCCCATATCCAGGGGTAGCAATAGGTCATATTATGCGTCTTTGATAACTTATTGTGGAGCAATGTTCTTTTATTGGCAGAATCTTTGACGAAAATATGAAACTGGACCTGGATATTCTTAATATTCATTGTTAATCTGGAGTTAATTAAATGCTCCAGTAGCTCATACTCACCCCCTTCAATGTTGATTTTCATTAGTTCTATCTTTCCAGAATTTTTATCGATAAACTCTTTGGCTTGGACAAGTTTTATTTGTTCTTTTTTGTCACCAGTTTTTATTGTCGAGGAAGAGGCATTGTCTAAGTAAATAAAGTCAGTTCTTGTCTTGCCTGATAGCCCGAAGCTGTGTACTCCAATTTTCTTGTTCCCGTCGAACCTAGCTTCCAGTTTAGCTGCAAATCTAGCAACCGGCTCGAATACCTCAATATGGCATTTATAGCGAGCGTAAATCGCTTCGGTCCACTCGCCTTCATATCCGCCGACGTCGTAAACTACCGAACCTGGAGATAGGGGATAGTCTAACCTCAAATTTTTATCGCCATCTATAGCGAACCAGGGCTTAACGCGGCACTCCTCGGGAGTTAGTTGCTCCAATGGTTTATTTAGATGGTTCATTATCCAGCTAGTCGACGGAGCCTAAGTCTCCAGGTCTTTTTAAGGTTATCTTTCTTAAGTTTAATCGGTCGCTTTTCTAAATTATCAAACCAGGAATTACGACCCTCACTACTTTTTATGTATCTGACATCTTTCTCGTCCAGTAAATTAAAGAAAGGGGTTAGAAGTTGAAGAGCTTTTGATGCGGTTTTGCCGGTCCGGGATTCGCGCATCCAATATGAGTCGTGGCCATAACGGTGGCAATAGAATGAGTCTGACATAACTCTCATTTTTGAGCCGGTGGCGAGCTGCCTAAAACCAAATCCCCAAGTATCTAGCGCCCCCGATGCTTCTGGATATCTACCAGCTCTCACCCAACTCTCTTTTGTAAATAAGTAGTTACCACTTGCTCCGGGGAACTTGAAAGTTGAGAGAGCCCCCTCTAAGCTGGCAGAGCTGGTTTTGTAGCGCCATTCGTGGGTAGGCTTGGCTGGATCTGTCCTAAAGTATCTAACTGTGTTGAAGGTAGCGACATCAGCCCCTGACTCTACCAAAAAGTCTCGCAGCTTGGGTACTGAACCCGGCAGAAGCAAATTGTCTGCATCTAGGCAAAAGATCAAATGATTCTCAGCAATCTTAACAGCCATATTACGTGCCGCTCCTCCGCCCTTATTAGTTTTATGATTAATGATTTTAATTTCCGGAAAGGTTTTTTGTAGCTTTTTCAAGACGTCTAAGGTTTTGTCAGTTGAACAGTCATTTACTACCACTAGTTCATCACCGGAGCTGAAGTTTCCATTAAATATTGACTCTACAGAGGCAGCAATCGTATCTTGAGCATTGTATGCCGGCATAATAAAACTGCTTGATAGGATTTTTTTCTCAACCCACCAAACTCCTTCGCCCATCTCGTTAATTGGCCAGTTAAAGCGTCGAAAAAACTCATCTATTGCCTGCTTGACACCAGGAAAATTGGGATGCCCATAGTCGTGTCCGCCAATTATCCCGCCATCATTAATCTTCGGATACCAGGTAATCAGGTCATCCCAGACACCCTGGTAGGAGTGGTCAGCGTCAATGTATACAAAGTCCAAATTCCCGACCACTCTACCAACTGCTTTCTCAGAAGTTTCTCGTATGTGCGTATAGCGACTGCCGAAGGCAGACAGCCTTCTGATAACAAACTTATATAAGGCGTTAAATTCCTTTTGGGGCAGATTCATCGGATCGTCATAGCCTTTTATATGCTTATAAGGATCAACACCGTATAGACGGTTGACCTTTGTGGACTTCAATATTTCTTCGGCATGCCCTCCGAATGCCACACCTATTTCTACGCCCGTTTTTAGTTTCTTGCGAGCTATAGCTTTTGAGAATCTGCCGTAAGACAAGCTCCAAGTCTTTTCTGCTGCGACCGCGTGGGCGGCTATTCTTTCGTCAATGCGACTCATTTGATCAGCCCCAGCTCTTTTATAACGTATGCCGGCCATTTTCCATATTCCAAATGCTCCAGGTATACGGCTCGAGCCTTAGAGCCCATAGTTTGTAGCTGCTTACGGTTGAGTCGATTTAACACCGAGGATAACTTATCCGGATTATCGACATAAAGACTTATCTCATCCCAGTCTATAAATTTCTTAAAAGGTCGCGTATCGATATCTCCGATTAAAAGCGGCACCACACCAAGCTGCATTGCTTCGAAAAAACGGAAGGAGCTGCCGCCGTATCCACGAGGACATAGAGCTGTGTAAGATTGAAGCGTCCTGGTCACAAAAAATTTCTGTCCTTTATCGCCATCCTCAATAAATACGTCCTTATTTCTGCTAAGAATGTTGGCCATTTCTTTACGAACTGGATCTGTTCCCAGCCTCCCAACGAAGGAAGCGAGGTATCTCTTACGGGGTTTAATAAAGGGAAGCTTCAGTACATTACGTAAAAGGGGTATATCTTTACCGGCGCTAGTTTTTCTCGAAGATAAGAAAACAACAGCTGATCCTAGATTAATTAGTGGACCATCATCATACTGGCAGATTGTGAAAGTTTTTTTAGGCTCAATTAGTACTCTAGAAACCTCCGATTGGAGTTCATCAACTCCGCTTTTAGCATAGTCATGATTGAGGTGCCACCTGGTCCAAAAAACCGGCAGGTAATGCCAATCAGCTTCATCAGGAGACTGCGTAAGCAGGGAACTTTTGACGATATATTCCAGATAGTCCTGCTCCACGCCGTAGTCTGGATTCCCAGAGGGGTATTCAAATTTTTGGGAACCTGGCTGGAGTCTATTCGGCGCTGGCAACAGGTATATCTTCATTGGACAGTTATAGAACCGTCTTCGAGAGGTCTTACGGCTCTGCCTTCCGCCCGGTAGCTATTAGCTAATTGATCCACAAGCTATTGGCCTTGGTTTTTGTTCGGCCTATAGAGGAACACTGCCTTATTGAAAGCATAGATTATCGGGAAGATTTGTTTTTTATAACTACGATGAGTATGGACGGCTTCGGCAATCCCAGGGAAACCGGGATTCATAAAATCGTCAATAACAACTATAGTCGCGGGATTCAAGACCTCTCCAGCATAGTTAAGGAAATCATAGACCGCTTTATAGGTATGCTCGCCGTCGATATGAACGACATCAAATTTTTCTGTTTTGGGTTTAGATTTTAAGTACTCCTCCTGAGTCATCTCTTTTACTTCGAATTTTCCGGGCAGGTCCGGTCTAATATAGTTACTGCTGTTCAAAACAGTATTTAGTAAATCCAGTCGCTCTTTTCTCGTAAGGTACCTGGAAGCTTTTTCAAGATAGGCACCTTCATCCTCAAGAGCAGGAGAATCTTTAAAATTTTCGTAGAATGGATCGACGCCGACAGCCTTAGAGGTATTTTTGAATGCTATAGCAAGGGCCAAATAGCTCTTTCCGCAAAAAATTCCGACTTCTAAAATATCTGATGATTTTTTTTGGTAGAGCTTGCCCAGTTTACGGAAAAGACCGTAGGCATCTATATCAAGAAATCCCGGGAGCTTGGAAATAAAATCAAATTCTCTTTCAAGTTCGGGTTTTTTCGTGTTTGATTCGGTTACAGCTTGTACAGACTGTTCTTCAGTAGCCAGGTTTTTACCAGGCAATTTTGTGATTTGGTAACCGAGCGGTCTTAAAGTGTCAGCAGCTATTTTCTTGAGGTTTCGCATGACTATTTTTTAGGTCTCATAGTCATAATCAAGATATACAAATTTGGCGATTATCCTTGGTGTGCTCCCGGTACGGTAATAGTCGGTGAGGGGGACTACGAAAGAACCGGCATCCTGTACCCAGTCAAAAATCTCACTATTATCGAAGTCTTTAGCTGCAAAGCAATTTATATAATACGTACCCGGAACAAAGTTTATACCGCTGATGTTAACAATGATTTTATTGTCGCCTGGTTGGAGGTCGATTCTCCTTCCGGTCGTATAATTCAGACAATTGCTTACATAGTTGCCGTCGCTATCAAAGATGTCTATAGATAATTTATGATTTTCGAATCTTCGCTTGGTCTTATTTTTTAAGACTAGTTCAATCTTTAGCTTTCGCTCGCCCTCAATATCGTTATGTATTTTGAGTCTGCTAAAAACGACTCGACCCGAACCTTCCCTGTCACGACGCTCACCAACAGGGATCTTCGTAGCTTGCTTCTTATTACTGATGACTTTGGATACATCCTTGGGTTGGTCTTCTGTCTCTGGCTGCTTCGGCATCGTCGCGTCTAAGTACTTGTTAACAACTTCCCCGCTTTCGCCGATCATTTTGACTTTTCCGTTCTGCAAGAACATAGCTCTATCACAGAGCTCTTCAACAGCGTCCAACCCATGGCTTACAAATACGATAGTCCGTCCGCTTTTCGCGATACTCATCATCTTATCTAGGCTTTTTTTCTGGAATTGCGCATCACCGACCGCTAGAACCTCATCCAAGATTAATATTTCCGGGTCAAGATGGGCAGCTACAGCGAATGCTAACCTCACGTACATACCGGACGAATAGAATTTTACTGGGGTGTCCAGAAATTTCTCAATGCCTGAGAAGTCAACTATCTCATTAAATTTCTTTCGTATTTCTTGCCGACTCATACCAAGCATGGAACCGTTAAAAAAGACATTTTCTCTTCCCGTTAATTCCGGATGAAACCCAGTGCCTACTTCAAGCAGGCTGGCCACGCGCCCGTCTAACCTAACCTCACCCGTGGTTGGCTCAACAATACGCGACAAAATTTTCAGAAGTGTCGATTTGCCAGACCCGTTTTTACCAATGATACCGAAAGCCTCTCCTCTCTTGATTTCAAAGGACACATCTTTCAGAGCCCAAAAAGTTTCATGTTCGTCCTCAGCTCCACCACCGAACGGTTTTTTAATTAGATTAGCAAAATCATCTTTTAGGGTATTATAGTCAGCTTGCATCTCAGTCTGATGACTGATCCGGTAGCTTTTACTAAGCCCAGATACTTCAATAGCCGGCTTCATATAATATCCGCAAAATTCTTTTCAGTGCGCTTAAAGTACCAAACACCAATTGCCAACATCACAGCCGCGCTTACCCAGGAAATGAGTAAGCCTATCCAATTGACTGGCTGGTCAAAGAGCCCGGCTTTAACACTGCTGATAGCTCCAGCCGCCGGGTTGAGGTAGGCGAAGATTTGGAACCGCTCAGGAATCATGGAGATCGGATAGATAACTGGTGTCATGAAGAAGGTTATTTGAATAATAAAGGGTAGAGCGGAGCGCACGTCTCGGTATTTGACGTTTAGAGCGGCGAAAAATATGCCTATACCGGCCGCAGACACAACTATTAAAAGCAAAGACGGAATCATAAGCAGTAGACCTAGTAGGTGCGGCATGATGGTAAACGCTGCCAGTAGCACGAAAAATATCATTGAGGCAAAGAAAAAGTCTACTATGCTCAAGGCCGTTGCGGAAAGGGGAGGAATAAGCCGTGGAAAATAAATTTTAGTAATAATTCCCTGATTCCCGACCAAGGAGTTGCTTATATTGCTCAACCCGCTGGAGAAACAGTTCCAATACATCAGTCCGAGATAGGCGAAAACCGGGTAGGGAATATTGGCGGCGCCGGAATTAATGCCTGCAACACGGTTAAAGAAAAGCGTGAAGATACCTGCCGCCAGTAGCGGTTGTAAGACTGCCCAACCGACTCCAAGTACGGTTTGTTTGTAACGGACTTTGATGTCGCGCCAGGCAAAAAAATAAAAAAGTTCGCGGTAGAGCCAAAGTTCACGTAAACTTACGCTACTCTGGCTACCGGGGGATATGGTTGTTTCGTTAGTTAAGCTACGCATTTGATTTAGCTTGCTGGTACCATTTTACCGTCCCACACAGGCCAACCTCAAATGTAGTTTTAGCTTGATCCCAACAAAAACCATGGCCGCCGGTAACCAGTTTTTTCCTATTTTTCCAGAACATAAATACAGATAAGAGTATAGCACGCTCAATCTGTTTTTGGACCCTCTCAGGCTGACCTCAGAACTGATTGCCGTAAAGGGGAATATTCTTTGGGACAATCCGCACAGAATCGTTCAAAATGCTGGCATGATAACTGCTTCCAAATCTACTGATAATTTTCTTAAGATCTTGCGGGGATACGCCTAGACCCCTTGCATCGTCAACTAGTATGATGTGTTTTTTGGAGGCGTGCTTTAATAGTGCTTCCAGTTCTTTGTCTAACGGATCCATGCCTTCTCCGGCAGTATCATCACCGGAATGGTGAGCATCCAGACATACAACAGCCGGGCTAGCGATTTGTTTCAGGATCCTGGGCAAGATTTCATCACTGGAGCCAAGGTGCAACTTAACGTTCCTTTTGCTTTTAAGCCGTTCGCGGGCGATATGATATTATGATGCTTCTCACTCAGTTCTATTGAATGACAAGCTTTAAATAATTTTGATGCAGACTCAACGGTTTCGCCTACTAAAGTCCCGGTTTCAACAAAAATCTTGTAGCCAGATAGTTTCTGATACAGACCGATAGTTGCCATTTTGATAGCGTGCGGTGGCGGGGCCGGCGATCCTTTTACGACATAATGGAGCACCTCGTGATAGAGTTTTTCTAACTCGCCCTCCTTAGAATCCTTGGAGCCAGCAAAGTGGTCTGCCAATCGTTGCCTAAAATCCATAAATACAGATAAGAGTATACCATGCACCCCGTGAGGATGTTCTCATAGGTTTGCGAAAGTTTAATATATATGCTATTATATGTGTGACTATCGAGAATAGTTTGTCCCTACGATTTCGGGAGGCAGAAATGAATTCGGTAAAAGATCTCGAGGAGAAAGTTGCCGAGATCGATCGAGAAGACAGCCTGATTGGTCGAGCACAGAGATTGTGCTGGCGAACCAAGCCCTGGGGGCATGTAACCGTGTCAACCTGGTCATCAAGCTACAACATGCCGTGCATCATCTGCGGCCACCCTGAACCTTACGAGGTTGGTCATAGGTTTACCCTCGGAGAAGTGCATGGCGAAAGAGCCGTGGCTCTTGCCAAAATCGCTCTCTCTCGAAAAAGAGAGTCACTCGCCCAGAAGCTTGAGCGCTCTTCTTACGAAGAGTTGGCACCCTACCTCGACCTCGTAACTGCCCCGTAAACAGGGGGTCAAGCTCTCTAGTCACCGAGACCCCGGGTAGTCCAATGGTCTACCCGGGGCGGAACTCTACCGTACTTATATTTGGTCCTAACACTGCTGATAGCCGGAGTCGAGAACTTTCCCTTCAATGGAGATAAACTGCCAGCGGTAAGCTTTTAAATAAAGTTCCAGAGTAAGTACACCAAAGCTATCATCAATCAAAACCTGGCTATTTGATGCAACAATCTTCTTTTTATATAGAGCTTTACCGCCGGTTCCGGCGGTAAATTGCCGGATTCCATCCTCTTTCGGCTCGCCCAAAGAAGATTGCGGAGCAAACCGCTCGTAGATATGGTCATGTCCGTTTAACACCACATCGGCTTTTTGTTCTATCAACACTTTCCAAAAATCGGTAGATAAATTTTGAGAAGTTATATCGGTGGAGTAGGTACCGGAGGTGAAATGTGGATGGTGCCAGTATGCGGCAACACAGGCCAACCGATTGCTTTGAAGATCACTCTTTAGCCATTCCAGCTGAGGGCTGTCCTGAGTGCAGCCGCCGACCGGACTGCAATTTGAGTTGAGGGCTACAAAATGCCAGCCGCCAAGGTCAAAGCTGTAGTAGCCTTTGCCGAGTTCTCCAGCTCGCTCGCCAAAATAGCCGTAGTAGCCGGCAGCATCCTTTGTACCGTACTCGTGATTACCGGGAGCGGGGTAGGTAGTAGATTTTAGCTGGCCCCAACTTTTATTGTAGCGGCTGTTAAATTTGTCCAAAGTGCCGTCGTTATATTGTAGATCTCCGAGGGCCAGCACAGCGGCCGGATTAACTTTAGACGCTACCGCGTAGGTGGCTTCGTCTTGGCAATAACCTAAATTCTTGACCAGCAGATGCGGGTCGCCGGGATCGCAGACAATATCGCCAACGGCGACGATTTTCACAGCCTTTGAGTCAAAAGACAGGTTTCCAACACTTTTCAGCGACTCATTGATACTGGAGGAGGAATTCCAGACATACCAACCCGTAAAACTGACAACTCCAAGTACGACTAAAAGCAATAGTGTGGATATTATGCCAATCCCCGCTTCACTTTGTCGTTTCATCGCATAAGGGGTTTATTGGACGGTGATATCAAATTCCAGCCAAGGATCGGTGAACCAGACTATGCCTTCGGCAACCAAGTTAAAGCGCTCTACATAAAACCCGGCTGTGTTCGGAGCCCTAACACTAAACACAAATGTTCCGGTAGCACCAGGCGCGACTGAGGCCTGGGTAAGCGTTGCAGCGCGGTATTGGTTTACCCAGCTGCCATCATTAAACACACTGGTCCGATACGGAGGGGCCCAAGTCGCTAGGCGTACAGGGTAGGTCGAGTTCTCCCATGTAACATTGCCAGTATTCCTGGCAGTAAGAGTGAAGGTGGCTGTAGCATTAGGGGCCAGGGTGAAAGAACCGGTACTTGAGCTTTGCGAAACCATCTGCCACTTGTAGAAATTCCCAACATTAATGTTGAATTCCATCCAAGGATCTTCGAACCACGAAACACCTTCCATAACCAGGTTGAAATGCTCAATATAGAAACCAGACGTAGCTGGCGCTTGCACAGGAAAAACAAAAGTACCGTTTTGACCGGGAGCTACTGAAGCCTCCTGGAGAGTAGCTACGCGGTATGGGTTTTCCCAAGTGCCAGGGTCAAAGTCGCTGCGCCGATAAGAGGGCGCCCATGTCGCCAATTTGACGGGACTACTTGAGTTGCTCCAAGTGGTGTTGCCAGTGTTTTTAGCCACCAAGGTAAATTGGGAGGCTTGGCCGGGTGTAAGCGCCCAGCCGTTACTTGAGCTTTGCGAAACCATCTGCCACTTGTAGGTCGATTTGGTGATATTAAGACTTATTGAAAAATCAGGATCTTGCATCCATGCAGCTCCTTCGGCCACTAGGTTGAACCGCTCGTAGTAATTGCCGCTGGTATTAGGCACATTGATAGTGAAGGTAAAGGTACCGTTTTCCCCGGGCAGTACAACCGCCTGGTTAACTGTAGCCGGGCGGATTTGGTTAACCCAGCTAGAGTCGTACAAAGCACTGCCGTGATTTGTCGGTGCGAATGTTCCTAGGCGAGCTGGGAAGTTAGTATTAGACCAAGACTGGTTGCCGGTATTTTTAGCGGTTAAAGTGATGGTGGTTTGGGTGTTGCCGATGACATTGGATGAACCGGTAGAAAAGCTAATACCTACATATTCCCAGGCATAATCTACGCCTTTGGTGGGACCGAACCAACTTTCATATAAATTTACAAAGTTTTGATTGCCAGGAAAGTGAGGCGTATATCTATAAAGCGAAGCTGTAGCCCCGGTGTCCATATGCGTGCTTACACCGTCAATGGTGGCGTAACCATCGTAGTAAGTTGTTGATGATTCACTCTGGATCCGCTTGTAATTACCTTGAGTCATGTAGCCGGAGTAATAAGTGAGCGGATCATCGGAGTTGTCCCAGCCCGGTTTTTGAATATTCCAGCCAACGTTGCCCTTAGAGCGTTGCTCGCTGAACTTTAGCAGCCAAGCAGCCCTGATAACCTGCTGGGAAAAACCGGCCTTCTGAATCTGATTAACGCAAGTAGTGCCGACTGAATCTACAGGTACCCCATTGATAGCGTAAAGAGCCGGATTGGTATTGCTGTAGCTATACGATGAGCCGCCGTCCGGACAACCGTAGCCCATCGCCTTAGAGATAGTGTTTGTACTGCAGCTTGTGCTGGTAATCATGCTTTGTTCTTTTTGCAATGTAACCAAAAGTACCCGAGGATTTATTTCGTAAGCTTGGGCGGCGGCATAAATTACCGCACCGGCCGAGCCATAACCTCCATAAGCGAAACCGCCTGAAGGCGAATAGCCGGATGGGACCGCGGCCGTGAAGCCGTTATTGGGACTGATGCAACTATTCCTGCTGATTAAGAATGAATCAATTTCAGCTGCGCTCATGGTGTTATAACTATCCATGATACCGTCATCCATCAGCCGGCTAGCCACAAAGGCCGCCTGGCTCTTACCAGGGTGCAGGACCAAAACACCGGCCGCTATTACAGCCGATAAGACAAGCAGACCGATCAATTTCTTAATCATGATTGCACCTCCAGATTCTGGCCGTCCTGAGCGCTTTGGGTTTGGCCATCTAAACTGGCTACAGCAGTAATAGTCCAAGAACCATCGGTTAGCCCAGCGGACTCAATATCCCACTGCCAACTGGCAACACCGTTAGCATCAGTAGTTTGAGCGCTTAATTGTTTAGTGACCCCGCTCTTGGTGAACTTAACAAGGCAGATTGCGCCGGGAGTGGTATTGCAAACCGATACTTCTTTTTTCATGTCCTCATTTCCACTGAGACTAGGAAAGTGATTGCTGACGAACTGGCCGTAAGGTTTGATTAGCTCGCCAGCCGTCGTAGTTGAGGTCTTATCAGGACTTGACGCTGACTGCGAGCCGCCTGTTGGCGAGGATGAATTGTTCGAAGTTGAGGTTTGGTCGGTGCTTCCCTCGGTCGAGGAGTCTTGGGGCGAAGATGTACTTGGTATCGTGGATACACTTTGTTTATTCTTGGATAACAAACCGTAAGCTATACCGCCAATAATCAATACAAAAATACAAATACCAATGATAAGCCAAACTCTGCTGATCTTTAAGGACAGAAATCGCTTGTTTTTAGATTGGACCATGTTTTTATTTTACCGCGGGGCTTGTAACTTAATTCTAACGCTTAGCCCACTCTTTTGTCAATCTGTTATATTAAACTCGAATCTTTCAAAAACTCTCTCATTTTTTTGTGAAATTCGGATAATCCGAACTTTTCAGCCTGCTTACTGATAGCCACACTGTTAAACTGTGACGGTTTGAACGATTTTAGTACTTTCCCTAGGTTGCTGGCGGTCGGCTTTTGGAAAAAAATACCAGTCTTGCCCGGAACAACGTAGTCTAGGGCGCCACCACCCTCAAAAGCTATTACTGGCGCACCGGCGGCCATGGCTTCTACCGCCACAACCCCAAAATCATCCACGCCGGGAAAGATGAAAGCTTCTGCACCATGAAAATACCCCGCTAGCTCCGTGTCGTTGGCTTGGACAAAGGATATTGTCAGACCGGCCATACCCAACAGTCTTTTTTGATCCGGTCCGCTGCCTATTACGGTAAGTGATAATCCGAGTTCGGTGCAAGCGGACACTGCTAAGTCAAAGCGTTTATAAGGTGTTTGCCTTCCAGCGATGACAAAGCCCTTACGGGTTGCTGGTAGTTTGTAGTTGGTAGTTTGTAGTCTGAAGTTCTCGGTGTCTACCGGAGGGTGAATAACGGTCGAATCACGTCCATAGTATTTTTTAATTTGAGATTTGGTGTAATTAGAATTAGCAATCAAATAATCTGGACGTTGGGCGGCACGAAAATCCCAGCGGCGCATCGGGCCAACAAGCAACTTAAGTCCCAGCCTAGCCAAGGGATCAAAGAACCCGAAACCCGGATGTTTTAGATACTGGTCGTAACGGTCCCAATAGTAATGGGTTGGGGCGTGAATATAACTAACGTGTTTTGCGCCGGGTTTGACCTTTATAAACTTTGCTTCCGCTCCGGAACTGCTGATTACTAAATCATAGCCGCTTAGGTCCAGGCGCGAAAACCACCAGCCGCGCAGATAAGGCACGAATTTCCGAATTTGCGGAAAAGGCCACCTCTGCAAATAACCGGTGTATACTTTGCCGTTTAATTTGGCGCGCCATTCATCATTGCAGTACGATGTGTAAATGGGTGCGTTCGGAAACATTTTATGTAGCTGCTCAACCACGCGCTCCGCGCCGCCGCCAATCAGCCAATCACAAACTATCGCAACCCTCATTATTTGCTCAAGTTGCGCCGCGTCCGCCCAAAACGACGCGAATGGTTTTCAGTAGGATGGTAATATCTAGCCAGAAACTCCAGTTCTGAACATAGAAAACATCTAGCTGGCGGCGATCGTTAAAACTAATTGACCGTCTTCCCGAGACTTGAGCCAAACCGGTCAACCCGGACTTGACGCTTAAAATAGCGTGCTTTTTTTCGTGCTCAGTCAACTCTTCTGGAACCAAGGCTCGGGGTCCAACCAAGCTCAGATCTCCTTTAATTACGTTGAACAGCTGAGGCAGTTCGTCTAAGCTGGTTTTTCGAAGGAAACGGCCAATTGGGCTGATGCGCGGGTCGTTTGGGAGATAATCGCCGTTCTTGCGATAGACATGCGCAAGCTCTGGGCGGCCCATTTTAGTGAAGGCTTTTTCAGGACTAAGGTTGTTATACTTGTTTTTCATAGTCTGAAACTTGAATACCCTAAAGCGACCGTTAAACCTTGTCAGCCTAGTTTGGCGGAAAAAAACCGGGCTGCCGGACAGTTTTATTAGGATAGCGATGACAAACATAAACGGCAGAGCCAGCAGCAGCAGCAGCCCGCCCACTAGCAAATCGAAAGCCCTTTTAACAACGCGGCCCCAACCTAGCAGCGCGGTTTGATGAACAGCAATAACTGGGATTGACGAGCGAAAAAGCTCAACACCAATGTTACCTACGAATAGTTCGCTATTGCCCGGTATGAACCGATAGGCAATATGATTGGTTTGGGCAAATTCCAATACTTCGTCGTTACGCGGGTTGTCAGCATAAAGTTCGGTCTGCACAATGCTGTGGATATCACTTGCCTTCAAGGCTTTAATCACCTCCTCGAAGTTCTTAAATATCCGCAGGCCAACGTAGCGCTGCTTGGTATGTTCCTTATCCGCCACTAGGCCAATAATTTTATAGCCCGAGCTGTGGCTATCGGCCAACGATTGGGCGAGTTCGGTGGCTATTTTGGTATTACCAACAATTAAAATATTGGTAATGCCAACATCGTATTTAAATAGCGTAGTCCTGACGGTCCGGGCTAAGTTGCGGAAAATAACTAAAAATAGAAAGGCCAAGCTAAAGCCAATAACTGGCACTAAGCGCGCCGGAAAGATGGGCCGATCCACGATGTAGGCATAGCCAATAACGAACAGCAGTCCAATGAAGGAACCAATAAAAAGCAAGCCGATCTCTCTAAAGCGTTTTTCATAAATGGAAGTAGTATAAAGCCCAAGCAGTGCAAAAATTAAAATCCAAAACGGCAGCAGGACCAAAAACAGGCCTAGGTAAGTAAGAGCTTCAACAGGCTCGGAAATTGGTCTATCGGTAATGTTTATGGAAACGCGCAGGATATAAGCACTGGCGAAGGCCGTCACCAACGCCAGGAAATCGCCCACTACTAAAATTAGACTGTAGAGCAGTGAACCATTGGATTTCATCTATACTAGATTGTATCACCATAATATGAGACAAAAGTATTCGCTTTGGTATGTAAAAACTCTGCGCGCAGGTATCGGCGCTATTATGGTCGTCGCCCCTTTTTACGCTACGATTTCAGTGTGGGCGGCCAGCCGCTTGCAGCACGCCGACTTCTTCAAAATCTGGAAAGAGTTCGCTCTTACAGTGCTAGCCGTCATACTAGCAACCTTTTTGTTAACACATCGTAAGTTTGTACACCAAGTGACGCGTCATCGCCTAGCCATCGCGATATCGGCTTACATACTGCTAATACTGGTTGTTGCTTTCTATGACCTTATGACCAGCCGAGTCGGCGATGAGGCGGTTATATACGGCTTGATAGTTAATCTTCGGCCGGTGGCAATATTCTCTACGGCTTTTCTAACCTTTGCTATCGGTGTACGGTGGCAGGTTGCCGGCTTCCCTTGGCGCCGTATTGTTTTGATCCCCGCGCTAATAGTGATTATCTTCGGATTAGCCCAAATGACCGTACTGCCAAAAGATATTCTGACCCACGCGGGCTATAGTGCGGCTACTATAGAACCGTATCAAACGGTTGACAACCAGTCGGAGTTTGTCCGTATCCAATCAACTCTCCGCGGTCCTAACCCGCTGGGGGCCTATCTGATAATTATAATTACCACGCTAGTAGCGGCATTTGTAGCCGACAAAAAAAGGAGGATTTGGTGGGGCGTATTTACTGCCGGAGCCTTGGCAGTCCTGGTTGGCACTTATTCGCGGAGCGCGGAAGTAGGGCTGATTTTATCTATGTTGAGCTTGGCCGTCATTTATAGAGGAAAGTATATCCGCCAACATCTGTTGATTGTCGGGATTTGCGTCGTTTTGGTTGTTGGTGTTGGGACGCTTTTGCTGGCTAAAAATAATTACTTTGTAGAAAATGCGGTCTTGCACTCCAGTGATAGTTCGCGCTCACAAATGAGTTCTAATTTTGAGCGTGTAGAGGCTATGAAGAGGGCAACACGCGAAGTTGCTAATAACCCCCTAGGCACTGGTGTGGGGAGCGCCGGCCCGGCCAGCGCCCGAAACGAATTGGCCGAAGTGCGCATAGCCGAGAATTATTTTTTGCAGATCGGGCAGGAGCTGGGACTAGCAGGAATACTGCTATTCATTTCTATAAACGTTATGATTGGCCGCGAGCTATGGCGCCGCCCGAGCGAACAGCTGGCCGCAATCTTGCTGGCCAGCTTAATCGGCCTTACTTTTGTCAATTTAGTATCCCACGCCTGGGCGGATGATACGCTGGCTTACATCTGGTGGGGCTTGGCGGGTATTGCCTTAGCAATGCCCGCAGTAGTTAGTAGAAAGTAGTTAGTAGTTAGAGAACCCAAGTCGTGGATATTTTTGTGTATCTCGCTTATGATTAAGTTGATATGACTAAAATAAACAGGAGACGGCGTAAGCTGATAATCCAGTTCGCTGAGTACATGATTAGCGGCGGGGCTTATTTTTGGACCGGTTACGGTGTTTTTGCTATTCTTTGGACCGGCTTAGGCTGGTCCCTTTGGTGGGCAAAACTAGGGGCTAACATCGTAGGCTGGTCGGTTAATTTCTTACTACAGCGCTACTGGGTCTTTCGCAACCCTCACCTTAAAGGCCATATTGGCCAAGTTACCGGCCGCTACGCGGTTATCACCCTAGTTGATTTTGTGCTGGATTACTTCATTATTTACGGCCTGAGGCAGGTTGGCATCACCCCCTACATCGGCCAGTTTATATCTTCCGGATTTTTCACAGCTTGGAACTACTTTTGGTACCGCTTCTGGGTCTTTCCAGAACATCTGGCCAAGAAAAGACCGAAAGTTACAGTCGCGCGCGTTGTGGCTCATCGAGCGCACGGTCACGTGGCTTATCGGCACAGCCGATAAAATTTTCAATTTACATTTATCAATTTTCTGTAAAATGTTGGCTTACCGAACAAAGAGCGTACAATAATTAGCAATGGACCAGCAGGCGCAGGAGGAGATGATTCGGCCGACCAAAAAACAGCATGACCTGCTGGTTTTTATTGAATCATTCATTGCCGAGCATGGTTACAGCCCCAGCTACCGCGAGATAATGCATGGGCTTAACTACACTTCGGTAGCTACGGTCTCACTGCATGTGAATAACCTTACCCGCCGGGGGCATTTGCGTAAGCGCGACCACTCGGCCCGCTCGCTGGAGCTTACCAAGCCAACTGGCGTAAGCCAGCCAAAGATCGTGCCCAAACAACTTAAAGCCAGCGAAGAAAAGTGGCTGGTTGAAAAAATTGAAATCTTTTTTAAGGATGCGGAAAAGTCCGGGCAAGTTACCGAAGGCGAAATTGACCAGTTGTATGTGTTGACCGGGGCGCTAAAAGTATTGGGATTAGAGGGGGCGGCCAGTAGCTATATTGCCCGCCTTACTGAGCTCAAAAAACGCTCCGCCGACAGCAAGTACTCTGTTTAGTAGCCGAGTCCGCTGGCGCTGTCACCTTTGATAAATAGATACCAGACGATGGCATAGACCACCGCGCCGATAACCAGGTACAGTGCTACCCATTGCCACATCGGCCGCTTAGCGTAGCCTTTTTTGGGCGACTCAGTTCCGGCCGCCGGAGCGGGCGGAGGGGTTGCTGGTATCGGCGGTTGCGCCCCTTCAGTTGTTGGTGTTGGCGTATTTGGGTTTTGTGGGTCCATATTTTTTCCTCACCTTTGTTACAAACTGATTGTAGCATGTTCGGAGCTTGCGGATATCTCAGAACAACTTTAAAACCAACTCAAAACCAGCCTTACCGAGTAGAAAAACCAAGCTAACGCCAACAGAGCCAATGAGCAAACCAATGATAAAAAGCAAAAAATCTTCTAGCAAAAAGGCCAGCGACATGGCTACGACCCCCATGGCCGGCAAGGTATCTAGCCCGGAAAATGGTATGGCCAAGGCGGCAGTCGCGGAAAAGACAATAACTGATAGCCCGAAAAAACGGACTGTCAGGGGCGAGCTAATAGTCCGGGTGAACCTGGGCCTGGAATACTTTTCAAACCAGCGGATTACTTTGATAAGCGTAGGCATTACTTTTTTTTCCATAGTTTTACCAACGCTTAAACCTCGCCAGCGTTTGGGCAGCCATAGGCTTCGCCGTCCCACGAGCATCTGCAGGGCAATTAGTATCGCCACGGCTTCAAAAACATGGCTAATGCCGCCTGTCGGCACAGGTAGGGCCGGGATGGCTAGCAGGATTATAAAAAGTACCGCGAAACTTTTTTCGGCAAAGACCTTGTCTAAGCTCAGCAAAGTCTTAGGTTTAGCGCTTTTCAACCATGCTTCCAGTTCATCGCTGAAAGGTCGGACTTTTTCCGGATCCATCACCCAATCATAACAATTCTAGTTAGCGGAGTCTTGTAGCTGGTAGATGTCGCCGGAGTAATCAGCCAGATAAAGTTCGCCCCCCTCGTCCTCCCCAAAGGTGCTGATCTGATAGGGTGTTTTAGCTATCAGCGATGATTGCCACTGCCCGTTTACCTTTTCGGCTGTATACAACTGGCCACCGCAAAAGTCGGCGTAGAAATATTTTCCATCTAGTGCCGGGAATTTCTGGCCCCGGTAGACGTATCCACCAGTTACTGAACAGCGATTTTCTGAATGGCCGTACTCCAGGATCGGGACGGTGTAATTCTCTGGTGATTTACAGCCGGCAATATTGAAGTCTTTGTTACCCTCAAAGCAGCGCCAACCATAGTTATTACCGCCCTTACTGCCTGCTGGTTCAAGATCGATTTCTTCGATATCGCCTTGGCCGACATCTGCAATAAATAGTTCGCTGGTTTTGCGGTCAAAACTGAAGCGCCAAGGGTTTCTTAGCCCGTAAGCCCAAATCTCGGCACGTCTGCCAGTTTGATTGGCAAACGGATTGGAGACTGGGACTTTATAAGGCAGTTGGCTTACATCCAGGCGCAAAATTTTGCCAAACAGAGAATTTAAGTTTTGAGCTCGGTTTTGGGGGTCTCCACCACTACCGCCATCTCCTAGCGCCGCATATAAATAGCCATCCGGCCCGAAAAGTAATGCACCGCCATTATGATTGGTATAGGGTTGTTTGAGAGTTAAAATTTTTTGCTCACTGGCTGGATCAGCTTTGTCAACGGACGGTGCGTGGTATCTGGCGATAACGGTATTTTGATTTTTATCAATGTAGTTGATGAAAAAATATCCGTCTTTGGCGTAGTTTGGCGAAAACGCCATACCGAGCAAGCCCATTTCTCCGCTGTTTAGGACTTTGGAGCTAATATCTAAAAATGCTTGGTTGGCCACAGAGCCATCAGCCTGCAGGATTTTGATAACACCAGCCTGCTCAACAATAAATAGCCTCTTATCCGCGCTAAGCGGAGCCGCCGTAATAGCTACCGGTTGTTTTAAGCCGCTAGCCATCTGAGCAAGTTCGACAACCGGGGATTTGAGTGCAGCAGAGGGGGCGGTCAACGCGGTCGGCTGGGGTTGGGACAGTTCTGGTTTGGTCAGCTGTCCAATAGCGATAGCTAATATAGCCGCTACTAGAACATCTGCGATACCAAGCAGTAGAAAGGTACGGTGCTGGCGAATCCACGTAGTCACACTTTTACTTTAGCAGGTTTAAGACGGGTCCAGAGTGCATCCTACTTAAATGGCTTAATTGGGGAATAAAACTGATGCCGGCGGAGCCGTCTTTGCCAGTAGAGAATGAATAAAATATTGCTCGGCAACCAGGCTAATCTGCTGGTGGACAGGTTTTCCTTCCAACCCCGCCCAGTCTACGCCAAGAAATTTAGTTCTGATTACGGCTATCTTAAGGCCGTCGGATACCGATTCAATACCGTTTGTCACTATGGGCATTTTTTGCACTAAAACCAGCTTTTCAACCCCTGGCATATCAAAAACTATTTTTCCGCCGTGTACGAACAGAAAGTAACCTCTGTTTAAAATGTTAGTGTAGGTGGTAGAAAAAAGCGGCGTATCCAAGCCTTCGGCAGGATTCGCCTCAGTGTCAACGATTGTTAGTGTTTTAGTCGGCTTATCATAACTGAGCTCTAGATTATAAGCCTGTCTTAAATTATTATCCAAGGCCTTTTTGGCTTTAGCCGGGACAGTATTTTTTTCTTGTTGCTTCTTAGTCTCCAAATTTTTTCGTATTTGTTCCTGCTCCTGCCGGGCCGAGCTGTAAGCAGAATATGCCAGATACAGCCCGCCGGCAGACAGCAGAACGACTAGTGCAAAAACGAACAATTTCCATCTTTTCATAAACAATCCTATTAATTATATCTTTTAGTTAGGGTATTTTGATTCTCGTATAACTGCCATAGAGAGATTGAAGCCGTTATAATATCAATGTAAACTGTTCGGGTCGCTATTCCGGAGTAGCTCAATGGTAGAGCACCGCCCTGTTAAGGCGATTGTTGCCGGTTCGAGTCCGGCCTCCGGAGCCAAGATTATGGATGCTTTTATAACCTTTTGTGCCCAGTATCTGATTGTTGTGCCTATTTTAGCAACAGGATATCTTCTTTATAGCTTGGATACCAAAACCAGGAAACAATACTTGATACTGCTCGTTGGCGGAGGGGCATTAACGATGTTGCTGGCAACTGCAGGAGCATATCTGTTTGAAAACCCCCGGCCGTTCATAGGCGACGGGGTAACGCCCTTATTTTCGTCAAGCCTGGATAACGGATTCCCCTCTGACCACACCCTACTGGCTGTCTATCTGGCATTCGCGGCTTTAATTTACTCACAGAGCTTAGGTATTTTACTATTGGCGGTGGCGGTGGTAGTTGGCTGGGCAAGAGTTGCCGGCGGGGTACACCATGGGATAGATGTAGTCGGCAGCGTTTTTTTCGCCGGAGCGGCCGTTTTGACAGTCAAGGTGATTATGGACAGGCAATTGAAAAAGGCTGAGCCCAAAACACCCACCGAGACATAGCCGCCGGTTTTAGTGGCTGGCAACAACTTTGCGTGTTATATTTAAATCGTTAACAACTTGGTTGCTGGAAGTTGGTAAGAAACCAACGCTGTGCCGCAACGGTATGTACGCCATGGCGTACGAGTCCGATACAGCAATAACGAGTAATAGCTCCCGAGCAGGAGATTAATACTTAACTAGTCAAGTATTTTTAAACCCCTTGTTCTGCGGAGCAGGCCTGCCTGCCGGCAGGCAGGGGTATTTTTTTGGAAACCGCCGAATTTCATAAGACAAGCCAAGATTTTGAGATAGCTCGCAAAAACCATTCGTTGCGTCTACTCTGTGATAGCCTAGAGGCTAGCCCAGCCCATTCACGCGAGCTCTACCATCAGGCCCGTGATTTAGAAGCGTCGCACATAGCGGAAATACTAGACGGTGAAAACCGCAATAAATTTGAGTTTGAGTCCCGGGATGGCAAGCTTTACGCGCTCCAGCCCGAGGGCGTGGTTGATTGGCAAGCCATGCACCGCAACGGCGTCGGTCGCGCGGAGGCCATAGCACGAGACAATCCAAGATTTGATTTTTACACCGATATAGCTCGCGCCGAACTTGAGGAGGCACAAGCCCAAGAGGCGATGGTTCAAACAGGCGAGCCGGCCACATTGTTTTCTATCTCGCTAGCCGGCGATGACATCGCATCGTCCTGGGAGCTATCTCAGATAGGCCGGAATCCTGAAGCTAGGCGCGCGTTTGTTCGGGCTAGTGTATTTGATGGCCAAAAACTGCATCTCTACTCTTGCTCTAAAGACAGCATGAGCACGCAGGACGCGATAGAAATATATAAGGACTTCTTTAAGGTCGACTTGCCGCCGGAAGCTAACTCTATAGATATACTACGCGGATGCATCCAGCTGCCTGGAGCTCACCACGATTTGCTCGACCGAATTGTGCCGCCGGCAAAAAGGGAAACCTACAGGTTCGTACTGGAAAACCCGGATTTGCTAAGCGCTCACATGGACAGCCTGCAATCATTAGCCAGCCAGAATCTGTCGTCTGGCTTGCTGGCCGAATACGCCGATAACTTGCGCTATGACATCATGTCCAGCTATACCCACCGGTTTGAAGGCCGCTGGATTGACCTGGGCAGTTTGGCTGATTCGGTGGTTTATGCCGGCGCCATAGAGCGTGAAGCCGGAACTCAATATCCAGGTTGCGACACAATAGTCGCTCAAAAAAACACTCTGGCCAAGACTGGCTATGTGAATGCTCAGGGTCTGGAATTAAGCTTATTGCCTAAGGAATTTGATTCTGAATTTTGCCCGAACTGTCTACCGAAACCTGCGCCTGGTAAAAAAGTTAAGGCTTGGCGCAAAGGCGATCGCCTGGGCTGTAAGGACTGCGGCCACGAAGTTGATGTTTGTACCAAAAGAATTGTGCACCAAGGGAAGAAAACAAAACCAAGGGCTAAGATTTGGTCTTGGTGAGAGCGGCCATACTTCTAACCAAGGCCCGGCCCAGCTTTCGCTCGTGCATAGAATTAAGCTTTTCCAAGGCGCCGTAGTGCTTTTCTAAGTACTCCAGATGCTTGACGCGCTGCTTACGAAAAGACGATTTAACCAAACCGGATTTGCCAATAAACTCGCTAACTTTCTCGCTGCCGATATAGTGAGGCAGTATTACGTAACTGGCCCCGGCCTCGTAAAGCTTGGCGGCTTCATTTGGATCATCAGCGTGCATCACGGCGATTGACCGGGGATTCTTATCCGCCAGGTATTTGAGCAAAAAGATATTGACCTGGAAATCAGGGATAGTTGAGACAACAAGTTTAGCGTGCTCAACTCCGGCCTCTTCAAGCAATTCTATGTCGGTTGCATCGCCGTAGAGGTAGTTAATTTTACGCTGTTCTATAACATCAATGATTTCCGGATCATAGTCTATAACAACGTACGTCTTCCTCATTTTCTTAAAAAGATCAATGAATTCATGGCCGCCGCGCTGGTAGCCGAATAGCACCAGTTCGTTGTGTTCTGCTGGTAGGGTTTCGCCCTCAATTTTTTTGCGCTCAAACATGTCCAAGTGTTTCTCTATAACGGCGTAGATCTTATCGCTATAGGTTATTAAGTAGGTAGAGATGGCAATTGAAATCAGAGCTATAAAGGTTAACAGCGCGACCATCTGATCGCCTATCAAGTCTTTTTGGCTGGCTAGAATTATGAAGATAATAGAAAACTCGCTGACCTGGCTTAACATTGTAGCCGTAGCAAAACTAGTCCGTTTGGTGTAGCCTAAAAATCCCATAGTTGCCATGATGACTAGCGGCTTAATGATTACTACAACCAAAGTGCCGGCCACAATAAGCCATATAAGTTCACCAAACTGGCTAAAGGTCAGTTTCGAACCCAAGGCGATGAAAAAGACAATTACAAAGAAATCCCGCAAGGGCCGCAGGCGGGCGCCAACTTCCTGAGCATAGGGCTTAGAGGCCAGCATTACGCCTGCCGCCAAGGCACCAACTTCTAAAGACAGGCCGATTTTTGCAAACAATGCCGCACTGCCTAGGCCGATGGCAATTGCCGTTAGGAAAAGAAGCTCCTGGTCGCTGGTTATCAGCTTTTGCAAACGGGGCAGAAGCACTTTAGCAACTAAGTACATTACCAGGCCGACTAGCGCGCCTTTTAGCACGATGCCGGTCAGCGGCCCAAAGCTTAGCAAGCGGCCGTCGTGCGCGGAAGCTACAAGCAGTATTAAAATCGCAGCTATAATGTCCTCTACCAGCGAGATACCAACGGTTAACTTCCCGTAGAGCCGCCCCTGTTCTTTCTTGTCGCTAAGTAATTTAAGCGCCACGATGGTGCTGTTGATGGTCAGGCCGATGGCTATGAAAAATGCCGCGTTGTGGCTAAGGCCTAGAGCAATCAGAACGAACCAGCCAATCACGCCGGTTATGCTCATGTGCACCAGAGCGGTGATAACTGATGGCCGGCCAACCTCACGCACCACCCTTGGATTCATACCCAGTCCAATAATGAAAAGTAGAAAAGCCACGCCAATTTCGCCAAAGACGGTTATTGACTGCGGCGAGTCCAAGACATGAAGCACCGCTGGCCCAACCACGATGCCAGTCATAATGTAGCCAATCATCAACGGTTGGCGGATATAGCGCATAAACATGGAAACCGCCGCACCGAGAACTAAAATCAGGCTTAGGCCTATAAAGACATTATCCAACAGTAAACCCTTTATTCTTCATCTAGCTTCATTTTAACCTGAAACACGGTTTTGGTTAAAAAAGTGCAAAAATGGCTGCGGCTCCGGCCAGCGCCATCAAGCTGACTACTCCCCAGCCAGCCCAAGTTAACCACCCGCGGTTGGTCCAATGCCCCATTACCGCCCGGTTACTGCTAAGCAACACGATTAACGCCAGTATCGGCGGGGCAACCAATCCGTTTATAACGGCCGAATAAATTAAGGCTTTTATAGGGTCAATACCAATAAAGTTGATAGCCAGGCCGATTAACACCGAGAAAATCATTATGCCGTAAAACGAGTTGGCAGAACGCAAATTACGGTATAAACCTTGTTTCCATTGAAATGCTTCGCTAACGGCGTAACTGCTGGCTCCGGCTAAGACTGGGATAGCCAGCAGGCCGGTGCCGATGATACCGATGGCAAACAACCAGTAGCTGGCTTCGCCGGCAAACGGCCGCAGGGCTTCGGCGGCATCGGCCGCGGTTTCAATATTGGTAATTCCTTGGGGAAACAGTATTGCCCCGCAGGCCGCGATGATGAAAAACATCACGATGTTGCTAAGCAGCATGCCAGTCCAAACATCTATGCGCATTTTTTTTATTTCCTGGGGGTCGCTGCCGTGGCGGGAAAGTACAGTAGTTTTACCCTCCAAAATTTGCTCTTCAACCTCTTGCGAGGTTTGCCAGAAGAAGAGATACGGTGAAATAGTGGTACCCAAAATAGCGCAAATTAGGATGATTTGCTCTTTGCTCCACTCGATTGACGGAATAAGGGCGCTGGAGAGCACATCACCCCAATTTAGTTTGGCTAAAATAGCCGAGGCCACATAAGCTAGCAGTACCAGCGCTAGCCACTTCAAATAACGGGCGTACTTGGCGTATGGCGTGAATATCTGCAGTATCAAAGAAAACAGGGCAAAGCCAATAACCAGAGAGTAGAAGTTTAAGCTTGGCGCCAAAAGCTGGACGCCTTTGGCCATAGCGCCCAAGTCGGCTCCGATGTTAAAAGAGTTTGCCGCGAATAGTAGGATAGTGCAGGCGTATAGTACTTTTTTGGAAAAGTGCAGGCGGATGTTACCGGCCAGGCCGCGGCCGGTTACCAGGCCGATGCGGGCGCACATCTCCTGTACAAAAGACATCAGCGGGAAAGTAACTACACTTAGCCATAGAAGTTGAAAACCGTATTGCGCACCAGCCTGCGAATAAGTCGCAATTCCGGAGGGGTCATCATCCGATGCGCCAGTGGTAAGCCCAGGCCCGAGATTATGCCAGTACTCTTTGGTTCTGGTGACAGTTTTACCAGCGTTTATGGAGCCGGCGACTTGGCCGGTTTTGCTAATCGTATTATCAAGAGCAGTAGCTGGAGCTTCGGCTATTTTTTCAAAGATATCTTTGGCCATTTTTACTATTTATATACCTTAAGCACCATGGTATAGTCTACCGGCACATTTGCCAATATAGGTTGACAAACGCTTATGCTTCTGCGATATTGCCATGTACCTGTAGCAGTGAAGCGAGAGACTGCCGCAAATAAAAAATTAAAAACAAAAAAGGGAGAGAGCATGTCTATAGAGATCATAGCTGTGGAGTCTAAACCTCAAACAGTAACCGTGCGAACCGTAAATTAGCAAACAATCAGCTAGTTACTAACTGATGTTTGCTCGGCAATAGCTTTTTCTAGTTGGGCTGAAATCAGCTCTGCGCTGGGAATGCCGGTACTGGGGTCGGACAGGTCGTTATTAGCAACGTACTTGCCGTTGATAAAGAACGTGGGGGTGGCCATATCCCGGCCAGTTTTTTCAAACTCAGCTAGATCGGCATTTATGGCGTCGTTAATTTCCGCGCTGGCATAATCTTTTTCAAACTTAGCCATGTCTAGACCAATGGCCTTGGCATAAGTTTTGAAGAAATTTAAAGCGTTGGATGAACTAGCCCAGGTAGTCTGGTTTTCGTAAAGTTTGTCATGCATCTCCCAGAATTTATCCTGTTTGCCAGCTGCCTCGGCGGCCCGAGCCGCCGCAAAGGCGTTCTGGTGAATGTTTACCAACGGTAGATTTCTAAACTGAAAGAAAACCTCTTTAGAGTATTTGGCCGTGGCTTGCTTGACCGGCTCAAAATATATAGCGCAAACCGGGCACTGGAAGTCGCCGTACTCCGTAAAGGTAACACCAGCCTCTCCCTGGCCGGACTTATGGTTAGTGGGCTGAGCGGAACTTGAGCTACCACCAGAACCGTTTTTGTCATCGCCAGATTGTTTAGCGATCACAAAAACCCCAGCCAAGCCAACAGTGATTGCAGCCAGTATTACCAGAAAACGCTTGTCCATATCTTGAAAAATTCCCTACTTATGTACAAATATCATAACACAGCAAATTCCAGCATCGTTCTGCCCGGACCATTGAGGTGTAAAATATAGACAATGCTGGTGTTTATATCATCTTTAGCGGTTTTTTTAGCATCAATAGTATTAGCTGGAGCTGTTAAAGCTTTGCCGCCAGCCGAACTAAAGCGCCAAGCCCGCGCCGGCAAAAAAGGACAGGCCGCATCAATCTACAAGCTGGTAAGTTACGGCTCGTCCCTAGATATATTTTTAGGGCTGCTGGTAATATCTAGTTTCATCGGATCAGTATTGGCGGCCGCTGAAATAAGCTGGTGGCTGGTCGTAGGTGTTTTTATCGTGAGCTTACTAGTGTGGCTAAAGGACCCGAACGGCAAAACTAACAAGGTATCTTGGTCATTGGCCGGGTATCTTGCCTACCCAGCAGATTGGATCCTTACAATACTGAACCCCATATTCCGAAGGCTGGCGATGGTGTCAAGGAGGCCCAGACCGGTACGACGCCACACCGGTGCTTATGACAAAGAAGACTTAATTGAGTATTTTAACGATCAATCCCGGCAGGCGGATAACCGAATAGACGAGACAGATTTACAAACTGCGCGCTTGGCGTTGACTTTCGGCGAGAAAACAGTGGGCGGAGCTATGACGCCGAAGCGAAAAGTAAAGTTTGTAGCAGCCGGGGACTCTATCGGGCCTCATCTTATGGACGAACTTCACGCCAGCGGTTTTTCGGAGTTCCCGGTGCAAAAAGGCCCTGCCAAAACGCCGGATAGCCAAATCATCGGTGTTCTTCATTTGCTTGATTTAGTCAGCCATCCAGATACCGGCAAAGTTAAAGACTTAGCCCGCAGTGAAGTCTGCTACATTAACGAGGCCCAAACCTTGCGCGAAGCCTTGGGAGTTTTTCTTAAAGTCCACCAGCACCTGCTTATTGTGGTCAACAATTTTGAGGAAGTCGTGGGGGTTCTGAGCCTGAATGACGTAGTAAAACAGCTATTTGCCGAAGTTCCGGATGATGAGTTTGAAAATTATGACAGCTTGCGGGCGGTTGCCGGCCGGGAGGCCGGCAAATCGGCCGTCGCCGGTGATGAAGTAGTGCCAGATAAATCAGAGGTGATAGAATAGCTCGCATGGACAGAGTTCTAACACGCGATGTTAATAACCATGTAGGCGCTATTGTGCTGGTGAGAGGATGGCTGCACAAAAAACGTCTGCTTGGCGGCTTAAACTTTATTAATATTCGCGACCGAGGCGGACTGGTTCAAGTTGTAATAAGTAGTGATACCGAAGTTGAAAAACTGCGCGGCCTGCAAATCGGCACGGTTATGTCGGTTGCTGGCAAAGTCGTAGCCGAGCAGCGTGCCCCAGGCGGAGCGGAAATCCATGAGCCGATAATAACCATTGAAGTTCCGGTAACCGATGAGCCGCCCATTGAAATCGACAAACCTCTTAGCCACAAACCGGAGAACCTGGACACACTGTTTGATAACCGAGTTATTGGCCTGCGTAATTTAGCTGAGCAGGCCATATTTAAAATCCAAGCCGAAGTTGAAGAAGCTATCAGCAGCTTCCTAAAGACTGAAGATTTTACTCAATTTAACTCCCCAAAGCTGTTGCCGGGGGCTACTGAAGGCGGGGCAGAAGTATTTAAGCTGGACCATTTTGGCAAAGAAGCCACGCTGGCCCAAAGCGCCCAGTTTTATAAACAGATTATGGTGGGAGTGTACGAGCGGGTTTTTGAAATCAACCCAACTTACCGGGCGGAGCCTTCCGCCACTACCCGTCATATGACCGAATTTATTACCATTGATATGGAGATGGGTTTCATCACCTTTACCGAGCTACTCGCTTGTGTAGGTAATTTACTAAATAGCGTTGTAAATGAGGTTTGGAAAAAACGCCAGGCCGAGCTGGAGCTCTGGAATGCCGCCAAACCGGTCCTGCCAGCTCAAATTCCGGTACTGACTATGGTCGAAATCCACCAGAAATATTCTGAAGCTACCGGTACCAACACAGTTGGCGAGAAAGACCTGCGCCCCGATGAAGAGCGCTGGATCTGTTCTTTTGCGGCCAAAGAGCTTGGCTCCGAGGCGGTCTTTGTAACCGAATGGCCGGCCAGCGAGGCCAAGTTTTATCACAAACTAATTGACGGCCAAACAGAGCTAGCTGAACGCTTTGACCTGCTATTTCGCGGCGTGGAAATAGCTACTGGTAGTATGCGCGAGCACCGCTACGATATGCTGGTTGCTCAGCTCAAAGAAAAAACCGGCGGCTCGCCCGATGACCCTGGGTTCAAATATTTTCTTCAGGCTTTCCGCTACGGTATGCCGCCGCACGGCGGTTTCGGCATGGGTTTGGAGCGGTTGACCGAAAAAATTATCGGCCTCGCCAACGTCAAAGAAGCCACCCTCTTCCCTCGCGACATCAACCGCCTAGCTCCTTAGGAACCAGACGAGGGTATAATCTAAAATATGGACGAAGATGAAAAATCAAAACAGAAGTCTCCAGACAGTGATTTTATAGGACCGAGGGAACCTACAGGGTCTAGGGCGAAGAAAGTTGATCTTGAAGAACCAGCCGAAGACCTAGCTGAAATAGATCAGCCCTTAGAAGATAAAGAACCGGAACCAGAACAGCCGGCTGAAGCCTCCCACCGGCAAAGATTCCGCCGCTGGTACGGCGGTCACAAAAGGCTGACTATCCCATTAACCATCCTGGTAGTTATGCTGGCCTTGGCGGCAATACCTTTCACCCGCTACAGCGTGGCCGCGATATTTATTAGCCATGATATCTCCCTGCAGGTGCTGGATTCTGAAACCGGCGCGCCGGTTAGCGACGCGGCTGTGCAGGCCAGCGGGGGAGCTGCTGGGACTACTAACGGGAACGGCTACGCTACGCTCAAGGATGTAGCCGCTGGGAATACAACGCTCTCAGCTGTTAAGAAATATTACAAAGATGCTAGAGCTAGCGTTACGGTATCTGTGCTTAAACCAAAAAATGCTTTTGTGATAAAACTCGAAGCCACCGGTCGGCAGACAAAAATCAAAGTACTAAATACCATCACCCAGAAACCTTTGTCCGAAGTGGAGATAGGAATCCTCGACATAAAAGCCAAAACTGATCAGTCCGGCGAGGCCATAGTAGTACTGCCGGTGGGCACGAACTCGGAAGCGGTGAAGTTGAGTTTGGACGGCTACAATGATGCCGCTGGCACGGTAGCTGTCAGCGAGACCGAAATCAAAGAAAATAACTTTAAGCTGACCCCCGCCGGAAAAATTTACTTCCTGAGCAACCGAAGCGGCAAGCTGGACGTCATGAAAGCTAATTTAGACGGATCCGAGGCAAAAGTGGTCCTGGCCGGAACCGGCAGTGAGGATCCCGGTAGCACTGCGCTAATAGCTTCGCCAGACTGGAAATATCTGGCTCTGCTTTCCCGGCGCGATGGTTCTAAACCGAGGCTCTACATAATAACAACCACCGATGATAAACTGACTATCGCCGACGAGGGCAGCGCCAGCTTTACGCTATCTGGGTGGCTGGGCAGCAGGCTTATCTACAGCCTCTCGCGGACCGACCTAGACCCCTGGCAAACAGGCGCCGGCAAGCTGAAGAGCTATGATGCCAATACTGGAAAAATAACTACGCTGGACCAAACCACCGGCAGCGGAGACGCGGGCTCTAACATTTATGAGTATTATAATTTTATTTTTCTTTCCGGAGATACCGTAACGTTTGCCAAAGGCTGGACGACTCTAAGCTTTGACGCGGTAGATTTTACTGGAAAGACTGAAACGCTTTCGTCTATTTCGGCCAGCGGCCAGAATCACAAAGTTGTAGCCAGCTATGACGCGGTAACCAAGGCCGTGGACTACTCGGCGCACTTGCCAAACTCAGTGTATATACTAACCAACACGCTAGGCGATGACGACTATTCGTATTTTGATTACTTGGTCGATTCAACGCCCAAGCAGATAACTCTAAGCTTTGACCAGTTCTATAAGGCCTACCCAACTTTTTATGTGTCGCAAGACAGCAAGAAAACGGTTTGGACCGAGCTGCGCGACGGGAAAAACGCCATTATAATCGGTGATGCCGACGGCTCATCAGACAAAGCCATTGCATCTTTAAGCGGAGACAGTGCTTTTGGCTGGTACGGCCAGCAGTATGTTCTGCTTAACAAAGACGGAAGTGAGCTATACATTATTGGCGTAGAAGGCGGAACCCCGCTGAAAATCACCGACTACGAGGGCAATACTTATTACGCCAACCCGCCGATAACTACTTATTGAGGCAGGGCCGTAAGCAATACTTGACTAGTCAAGTATTTAGCTATGACGGGTTTCTTTGGGCGCGTTATCTAAGCTCTTCCACAAATACCAAGAAGCAATTGACTCATAAGGGTGCCAGCTATTTTTAGCAGCTTTTTTTTCCAAGGCGATTTTATCCGGAAGCTCAGGCAGACCGTATAACTTCATGGCAGCTTTACGGATGCCCAGATCACCAACCGGCAGGATATCCAACCTTCCTAAACTGAAAATCATAAACATATGGGCGCTCCACTCGCCAATGCCTTTCACGGCGGTTAGCTCGCGTATTATTTCATCGTTGGGCAGGCTGCTTATGTGATCCATATCCAACCGGCCGTCTAAAATATGTTCAGCCAAGTCTTTCATATAGGCCACTTTGGCGTAACTGACACCGCAGGCCCTAAGTTCCTCGGTATCCACTTTAAGCAGCTGTTCAGGGGCCGGCATTCTGCCGTTAAACACACCTAGCACCCGCCGCCAGATGGTCTCACCGGCTTTTGCGCTCAGCTGCTGGCCGACAATACTGCTAACTAGCTCAGCGTAGTGATTGGTGTGAGGAGCCAACGTGCATGGTTGGTACTTCTTTATAACCGCCGACAATTTTAGGTCGTTTGCAAACAACCATTCCTCTCCTGATTTTAGCTGGCTGGCAAACTTCACGTCTAATCATTATGCTACAATACCCCTGTAAAAGTGAATGTTTTCTTAGTAGAAGAAAGAGCCTTGGATAATGGACCAAAAGAATCGGCCGCCACCAATGCAAGATGTAAAACCAGCCGCTGGAAGTAAGCCAGACGACAATAGTTTTAAGACCGAGATAGTTGATAACGTCCCGGTGCGGCAACCAAACGCGCCTGCTGAAACTCAAGATTCGCCACCTGCTGGCAATAAGCCTGCAGCCGTATCAAAACAAGCTGCAAAGAAAAATAAAACTGCTGAGCAAACAAATAATAAACTGCAGTCTGGGCCAAGCCCCGAAACCAAACATCCAATTGGCCCTATTGTGATAGTAGTTTTGGCGGCGGTAGTTGTTGCCGCATTAATCGCTGTCGCTTATTTTGCCTTCAGCGAAACTCGGCCCTGAGCCACTCATCTAAACTGCCGCCCCCACCGCCGCTAAGGCAAAGCACCAGATCTCCGCTATTCAAGTGTCCTTGGATTGATTCTTTAAGGTTTGCGTCAAGTTTTGCTGGCCTGGCTATGGCTTGGAGCTCCGGACTTAGCGATTTAATAAGTTCTTCCGGTGTCAGAAAGGGCTGGCTGGGGTCCTCGCGGGCCAGATAGCTGGGTACCCAGTAGATGGCAGAGGTGCCGGAAAATATATTACGGTGCAGGAAGTGAGTATGGTGCATCCGGCGGTTGGTTAACGGCTCGTAAACAACAACAATTTTCTGTCCGGCGCTTTGAGCAGTTTCTTTAGCTACACTCATGGCCCCGGTAATTTTTTCGGGAGTGTGGGCATAATCGGTGTATAGATTCTCGGCCAACTTTTCAAACCTTCGGCTAACACCTGGAAATTTACTTAAGGATTCAAGCAATTTTTCAAGGGGTTCTTTAGTAAGTTCGTGGACGGCATTGGCAACCAACCAACCATCTCTTCGGTTATATAGTCCAGCTAATTTGATTTTTTCTATTTGTGTGTCGGTATATTTCAAAAATGAAAAGCGGTGGGTTTTAAATTCGGATAGCTTGTCACTGTCTTCGTCCCACATTATTGTCCATTGACTTTGAAATATGAATTGGTGGAAAGCCTGGAAATAATCCTCTTGAGTCGGAAAAATCTCGTGGTGATCCCAGCCCAAGCCGGTAATTAGTGCAACATACGGGTGAAATGCTAAAAAGTTACGGTCAAATTCATCGGCCTCATAAACGAAATATTCGCTTTGGGGGTCAAACGCACCCATGTCGCCAAAACTGATTTTCGCGCCGACCGAATAACTGATAGGAATTTTGAGTTGTTTGAAAAGCCACACGGCCATGGCGGTGGTGGTAGTTTTGCCGTGGGTTCCAGCCACGGCCACAAGCTTAAGAGCCCTTTGCGACAAAATCTCATTGAGGAATTCGTCTCTTTTAGTGGACTTAATCTGGTTTTGTCCGCAAAAGACTAGCTCGGGACTGTCTTGGGACACCGCCGAGCTATAGACGAACCAATCAATCGGTTGCTTCTGGTGGGCCGCGGCGATTTGCTCCCTCGTTTGCCCGATTTGGATGTCCGAAATGCCGCCTTTACGAAGGTAGCTTATATATTGGCTATCTTTTTCATCGGAACCGCTAACGCTATAGCCAGCTTGCTTAGCTACTTGGGCTAGCGGCCCGATCCCGGTACCGCCGATTCCGGAAAAGAAGACATGCATAAAATAAGTCTAACAGCCGGGCGGTCGAGCAGTCCAACAGTGTAGTAAGCCTGCACCTTTTGACGATAAAAGACGGACGTGTAAACATACTAAGGAGGAATGGCTAGCTCGGATAAAAAATCAGCTCCAGTAATCAGACGAGTCCCATACTGGGTCTTTTTAACCCTGTTCATTTTAAGCGCCAGCTTTACGGTATACGCCTTTCGCAACAACAATCAGACCATGATAGATCTGCGCGACGAAGTATATGCGGCTGATAAGAACGCTGGAGATGTGGAACTGGCCCTAAACGACCTAAGAGCATACGTCTACGGGCACATGAACACCGATCTTTCCAGCGGCGACAGCGCCATCAAGCCACCCATTCAATTGAAGTACACTTACGAACGCCTGCTAGCGGCTGAGCAAAAACGGGTGGAAGAAATTAATGCTAAGGTTTATACGGATGCTCAGAACTATTGCCAAGCGCAAAATCCGGATAGCTTTTCCGGCGGTCCACGGGTCCCTTGTGTAGAGCAGTACGTGACTTCGCACGGCACCGAACCGGTACCAATTGCTGCATCGTTATATAAATTCGATTTTATCAGTCCGTCCTGGTCGCCAGATCTGGCTGGTTGGGGCCTAATCCTGAGTGCTGTCTTGTTCATGCTATCTGTAGCCAGCTTCTTAGTAGATAAAATGGTCAGGGCACGGCCGAAAGCCTAGCAAATTTAATTAAGATTTCTGCCAGCAACCGGCTTTTCTGCGCTGAAGTGAGAGCTTACTGGCCAGAGGGTGCTGGCTGCTGAGTGCTTTGAGTAGCAGCGTCAGGGTTAGCCTTGTATTCTTTAATTTTATTTACGACCTGGCTGCTGCTCTTTAGGTTCTCCCAGAAAGTAACCTGGTCGCGGTTGATAATCATCTCATCCTCAGGCTGGTGCAGCTCGGTAGTCCCTAGCTTGCGGAGCGTGTAATTAGAATTGCTGGTTGCGGTGGCGCTATCTTGGTACCGGAGGTAGGATTTTCTATGTAAAACACATCGCTCAAGATCAAAAACTTGTTATTTATGTCGCCAATTTTGCCAAAATAGACCTGGTTATTAGTTAAAAAGACAGCTTGGTACTCACTCGTATTAACCTGCTTATACTCGGCATTTTTGAAGTTGCCGGTTGCTAACCAAAGCGAGATGGTCGCCAAGATAAGGGCGCTACCGATAACGACAATAAATACTTCAAAACGAACGGTGCGGGCCGCCCAATCGATTCGTTTTTTCTTAGGTTTTTCTGGTGGCGCCTGATGATGCGCGACTGGCGCTGGCTGCTGTGTATGAACTGGAGGTTCTTGTCTGCCTCGAGGCATAAATTCCATATGATCTTACCGCCTAAACTCTTTATAAATACTCCATCATATTAGCGCATAAGCGTTTTAGTGCGCAACCCTCAAGCGGTAAATTTACAGGGATGTTGTTTGAAATACAGTTAACTCGGCAAAAAGCTTACGGTGGTAGTTCTCTCCCTGGTAGAAAGGTGTTTGAGAAGGACAGGAAACCACAAAAGCTTGTATAGGGGTTGACAAGTGAAAAGGAGGCAGGGTATGTTAGGGATACCATTACTAAATCTAACGGAGAGAGGGATACGCGCAATGGCTTATAAGCATACTAATAGCAAAGGTGTTACATATTACTTGAATTCCAAGAAGGTTACACTTCGCGGAGGCAAGGTCCAGACAATTTACTACTTCAGCAAAGACGATCGCAAGGAGACAGGCACCGACCTGCCTAACGACCGAGTTGTAAACGAAAATCCGCGCAATGGTTTCCTGACCCTAAAGCGCAAAGGCTAAGACACCAAAGAAACAAAACTTTGGCACCCGGCTTTTTTAGCCGGGTGTTTTTATTAACAGACATTGCTAGTTTTTAGCGACTTTTTATTTCTAAAAGACAAGCGTCATCTCTATACTATTAATCAGGATGAATCGCTGGCTTAGCCGCGCAAATGCGCGCGTTTCACTTAGCAGCGCCGCGCTGCTGTTAGTAGTGGCCGCCCTCTTTGGGCAGGTCCTGGGTTTTATGCGCCTTCAGATAATCAATGCCAACTTTCCAGCCGTCGGGCCGGCCAGCACAGATGCTTATTTCGCGGCCTTTAAAATCCCGGACTTCTTCTTTTATACCATCGCCGCCGGTGCGTTAGGCGTAGCTTTTATGCCTTTTCTGGCCGACAAGCTGGAAAAAGGCGACAAAAAATCAATCTGGGGCCTGACTTCAAGCCTGTTGAATTTAATGGGCATCATCATGGCCGTCATAGGGGTATTTTTGTTTGTTTTCGCGGAGCAGCTTATCAAGCTGGTAATCAGTAACGACCTAAGCCCAGAGCACCTGCATAACGCCACCACAATTATGCAAATTGTGGCCTTAAACCCTCTGTTGTTCACCATCTCCGGTATTCTTACCAGTCTTCAGCAGACTTTTGGACGATTCTTTTTCTACGCCCTGGCACCAATAACCTACAACCTTTGCATCATTATCAGCGTGTACGTTTTTAAAGATAACATTGGTATCGTGGGGCTCGGCATTGGCGCGCTGGCTGGGGCTATCTTACAACTGCTGATAGTGCTCCTGGGACTTTGGGGTATGAAATTCCGCTACCGCCCGTCAATTAACTTCGCTAACTATGATTTTCGCCGAATATTGCGCCAACTACCGCCCCGATCCATTGATCAAGGCATAGATTCCATTAACAGTATCGTGGAAACTAACCGGGCCAGAACACTGGGGGTCGGCAATATCACCTTCTATGAAAACGCTTATGCCCTTCATTCAGCACCAACGTTGCTAGTCGGAACGGCAATTTCCACGGCGGCCTTCCCGAGGCTTAACCAGCGGCTGTCACAAGGCCGGCCAGATTTGTTCAGGCGTGACTTTGTGCAAGTTTTTAGGGCTATTTTGTGGATTATTTTGCCTATGGTTGTAATCGGCTTTTTTGCCCGTGGCTATCTAGCCCGTTTGATATTCAAGCGCGACGCCCCGGAAATTGCCCTAATTTTTGGCTTTTTAGCCGGCGCGATTCTTTTTAGAACACTCTATACAATTATTTCGCGCTGGTTTTATTCGCATAAAGACACTAAAACGCCGTTATTTGTCTCGCTTTTTGCCATTGCCCTTAATGTTTATTTAGCCTTTACCTTGGCCCGGCCAACCGAAAGCGGGGGTTATGATATTGCCGGCCTGGCCATGGCCCAGTCCATAGTAGCAACGGCCGAAGTCTTCATATTGATGCTGGTAATTTCCTGGCGCGACCACCATATTTTTAACAGAGATTTTTGGAGCGGTATCGTACGGGTACTTTCGGTGACCGGGTTTACCATTCTAACTACCTATACCATGGTATCTATTCTGCCGTTGTCGGTGGAAGATAGCGGTTTTATAACCCTCGGTACCAAACTGCTGCTAATTGTGATACCAACCTTTGTGGTGCACATTACCATTTCTTCGCTGTTTGGTTTGGAGGAGGTAAGGCCGGTTACTAAGAAAATCCGCAGTATTGTTTTCCGCCCCGTCCGGATACAGTGAGAACTTCGCACCGCACTAGCCTGCCAACCGGCGTAGCCGGCCGCACCGCTAGTGCTTCTGGCGTATCACAACGTCGAAAATTCCGGTTCTCGCTCAACGTATTACAATACGCCTCGCTTCGCTACTCATTTTCTCCTTGTGCTACATCCAGCTGCGAAGCTCTCATCCGTATCCGAACTAGCCCACCTCTGTTATAATCAAGCCTAGTGAGGCAAGACCATATTCGGAATTTTTGTATTATTGCTCATATAGACCACGGCAAGTCTACTTTAGCTGACCGGCTATTGGAGCTAACTGGAACCGTAGCCAAGCGCGATATGCGTGCCCAGCTGCTGGACAAAATGGAACTTGAGCAAGAACGGAGCATAACCATAAAGCTTGCCCCCGTTAGGATGAGCTACCATCCTAAATTTACCAATTCACATTTACTAATTCACAATAATTTGCCAGGTAACATTTACCAGACAAAAAACCATTCTGGCCAAATGAAAAATGAAAAATTAATGGAAAATGGAAAATGGAAAATGGAAAATGATTCAATTGAGTATCAATTGAATCTGATAGATACGCCCGGCCATGTCGACTTTAGCTACGAAGTAAGCCGTTCTTTGCAAGCTGTAGAGGCAGCAATCTTGGTAGTGGACGCCACCCAAGGAATTCAGGCCCAAACCCTCGCCAATGTTTACCTGGCGCTGGCCGCCGATCTAAAAATTATTCCAATCATTAACAAAATCGATCTGCCAGCTGCTAACTCCGACAGGGTAAGCGCCGAGATCATCGGCCTTTTAGGCTGCAGGAAAGAAGATATTTTATTGGCCAGCGCGAAGACGGGCGAGGGTGTAAAAAAGCTGTTGGAGCGGATAATCTCTGAGACTCCAGCGCCTTTCGGCAAACCGGACGGTCCGACTAGAGCACTGATATTTGATAGCTACTACGATGACTACAGAGGGGTAGTTTTATACATCCGGGTTGTTGACGGAAAAATTGGCAAGAATGCTGGTATCCGAACGCTAGCCACCAACGCCGAGGGGATTGCCCTTGAAGTCGGTAGTCTCCGGCCAGAAGCTTTCCAAGAACCGTCCTTGGAAACCGGTGAAATTGGCTACATTGTTACTAACCTAAAAACAACCCGCCAAGCCAAAGTCGGCGACACCGTAACTTTAACAGGCCGCGGCGCCATTGCGCCTCTACCGGGGTATAAAGATGTTAAGCCATTTGTCTATGCCGGCTTTTTCCCAGAAAGCAACGAACATTTTCAAATCTTAAAAGAAGCTGTGGAAAAACTCTCTTTGAGCGACTCGGCCCTGCAGTTCGAGCCGGAAAATTCCCCGGTCCTGGGTTTTGGCCTCCGGCTAGGCTTCCTGGGCTTGCTTCATATGGACATAGTCAAAGAACGCCTCCAGCGTGAATATGACTTGGATTTGATAATCACCAACCCCTCGACCGACTACCAAGTTAAGCTCACAAAAGGTACCGAGCTGGATATAAAATCAGCTTCCAATCTGCCAGATGCCAGCGAAATAGAATCTATTCGGGAACCTTGGGTTAAGGGCGAGATAGCTTGCCCAGCTGAGTTTGTTGGAAGTGTTCTAAAAATCGTTGTGAACTCTAGAGGTCATTATAAAAAAATAAACTATCTCGGAGAGGGAAACCATCCTACAAATACAGCTGGGTCTGCCCATAAACATGGTTATGGTTTGGCGGTAGTTGATTTTGAGGCCCCGCTTGCTAACTTACTAACCGTTTTTTACGATCAGCTAAAAAGCCTAACCTCGGGTTACGGGTCGTTCAATTACGAGCTGTCGGACTACCGGGAAGAAGATCTGGTGCGGCTGGATTTTTACGTAGCCGGCGAACGAGTTGATGCGCTATCAACAATGGTGCACCGTACCGAAGCAGATAGCGTGGCACGCTCAGCAGTAGAAAAACTTAAAAAAGCAATTCCGCGCCAACAGTTCAAAGTAAGCTTGCAGGCAGCTGTTGGCGGTAAATTTATAGCCCGGGAAGATATCAGCGCTTACCGCAAAGATGTAACTACCGGGCTTTATGGCGGCGATGTAACCCGTAAGAAAAAGGTCCTGGCCAAGCAGAAAAAGGGCAAGCAGCGGATGAAACGGTTCGGTCGTGTTGATATCCCCGCTGAAGCGTTCTCCGTTCTGTTGAGGCGAGACTGACCATGACGCGGGAAGCTTTTTTAAAGAATTTGCCGGAATTGGCGAAAAATTACCAGCCGGCACCGGAGGTTCTAAAAAAGATAAAGAGTATAACCTTGCTTATGGTTATTGGTCCTTCAGGCGTAGGCAAGACCACCCTGATTAACAAGCTGGGGCTAGATTTTGTGCCCTCAGACACAACCCGCAAACCGCGCGAAGATGAGCGGCACGGCATTGACATGTATTTTCTTACCGATTACCAACAAGTCGCCTCCGATATACATAGCGGCAGATTTGTTCAGGTTGCAATTGGTCCCGGCGGTGACTTTTATGCCACAAGGGACAGCTCCTACCCAGATTCCGGTACTGCCGTATTACCTGTGGTAACGGATGTAGTACCGATTTTCAGGCACCTGGGCTTTAGCAAAACTATCAGCGCTTTCATAGTACCGCCAACTTACGATGAATGGATGCGGCGTATGAGCTCGCATAAACTTCAGGGGGAACAGCTTGATAAACGCCTGGCTGAAGCAGAAAGATCCCTGGCTTTCGCGCGCAGTGACAAACAAATGCACTTTATCCTAAATGATGATGTTGAGCCGGCTGTCTCACAACTCAAGGGACTTACCGGCGGCAATATTTATTAATTACCAGCGTGAGAGCGCCGCCCAAACCATAGCGGAGTCTTTGCTTGAGCGTCTGCAGACAAAGAACTAATGTTATAAACTAAAAGCGAATGGAACCCACGGTTTACCATCGCCTGCTTACTGCCGTCAGGGAATATCGAGTTCCCCCGGAAGCAATTGAACTATTATCGGCGCACAAGCCGCTGATGATTGCCGGTGTGACGGCGGCCGGAAAAAACTCGGTATCAAAGTACCTTTCTGAAGCCAGCCAGTGGCAGCACGTTATCACGCACACTACCCGCCAGCCGCGAGCCAACGAGCAGAGCGGTGAAACTTATTGGTTTGTTGATGACGAACAGATGCTAGGACTAATGCAAAACAGGGAAATGGTAGAGGTAAAAGTTGTACATGGCGATACAATCTACGGCACCTCCATTGCGGCCTACAAGCAGATTGTACAGGCTGGGTATAAGCCGCTGCTAATCATTGATATTCAGGGGGCAAAAACCATCCTTGAGCATGTATCAGGCATCCAAGCTGTTTTTTTGCTGCCGCCGAGCTTCGAAGCCTGGATAGAACGAATAGATAAAAGAGGCGCAATGAGCCACGTAGAACGCTCCCATCGCCTACGCAGTGCCAGAACGGAGATAGAAGAGGCCATGGGCAGCCGCCACTTTTTACTGGTTGTTAACCATGATGTACACACTACCGCCCGTGAAATTTTAGCCAATATCACTGACCCCTCTCGCCAGCACCGTACCCGTGAGCTGGCTGCTCAACTCATAGAACACACCAAATCATTCTAAGAATCAGTTTTTTTTGGATCGAAAAGACAGGACGTTGGCACTCTTGACTTGCGAGTGCCAACTCCGTTAAACTAGCACTTAGTACGAAGGAGTGCTATCGCTTATGTCTCCGCGCCAGGAGAAAATACTATCTGCTATCGTCGAGCAATATGCCGAGGTGGCTAGCCCGGTGGGCTCAAGCCTACTAGCTAGAGCTTTTAATGTGTCTAGCGCCACCATTCGGTCCGAAATGGTCGAGCTGGAGCGGTTAGGCTATATCCACCAGCCGCACATTAGCGCCGGCCGCATTCCTACCGATAGGGGTTATCGGCACTATGTTAATAATTTGGCGGACACTAAGGGGGCTGGTAACGGGCGGATGGCAAGGGCCCTGTCAGCTAGAGTCACTTCCGGCAATGTGCCTGAGTACACCATTCGTAGCGCCGTAGACACGCTGGTTGAGCTGACTCATAACCTAGGGCTAGCCACTATTGGCAACCAGGTGTATATGAGCGGCCTTTCCAATCTGTTAGGCCAGCCAGAATTTATACAACCTGGGCAGGTCCAAGAGGTTGCGAGGCTTTTGGACAATTTACAGCCGTGGCTGAACGAAGCCGCTCCAAACGAACCTTTAAGTGTTTACATCGGCCAAGAGAATCCGATTGGCCGAAACTCGGGGTGCTCTTTGATAATTAGTCGCTTCCGCAGCCCATTTTCAGATCGCAGTTACATCGGAGTTTTAGGCCCCACCCGCCAAAGCTACCGGGATGTTATGACGCTGGTTGGCCGTACAGGTGAAGCCTTGGAGGAAACGCTATATGAATAAAATTTCGTATTTGGCTATTCGTATTTGGCCATTCGGAGGAAAGTTGTAGTGAAGAAGCGAAATACCAAAAGCCAGCAGCCAACAGCGCTCCGAGACTTGCAACGGCAAGCTAAGGAGCTTACGGAGGCGCTAAAGCGAGAGCGAGCTGACGCCGAAAACTTGCGTCGCCGAACCGAGGAAGAACGCGGCAGGATGGCCACTTTCTATAAAGCCATGATCGTCCAAGAACTGCTTCCAGCTGTAGATAATTTAGAACGCTCGCTGATGCACGCGCCAAAAGACCTCGGCAACAGCGATTATGTCAAAGGTGTCCAAGCCGTAGCTAAGCAGTTTGAAAAAGCTTTCAGAGATCTCGGAATCCAGCGAGTCAAGACCGTCGGCGAACAATTTGACCCTCGGCTGCACGAAGCCATTAGTATCGAAGACAAAGGCGGAGATTCACCAACGGGCCAAGAAATTGTCTCCGAAGAACTTGCGTCCGGTTACAAAATCGGCGACGAAATAATCCGCCACGCCACGGTAAGAGTGAAAAGGAGATAGGAATGGAGACCACACCTCAAACAGAAACATCCTCGCTGGAGCTGGTCAAGCAGGAAGTAATCCGTGCTCAACAGGTTGAACTTTTCGGGGAGGACTCTGTAGAGCGAGAGAACCTTTCAACAATACTCCCGCCAGTGAGCGTGGAAGGACCAATATTTGCCACGCTCCAAAAATTGGAAGAGAGTTGTATCCTCCGGGGTAAATTGACCTATGATGAAGTCCAAGAAGTCGTAACTACGGTTCTGGAGGGATTTCAGTCCCAATATCCTTCAAGGACCGTTAACGAGGGGCAGGCGTGGAGAATCAGACCGAGTGATATAGAGGTACTGGTAGAATCAACTGCTTCTGCATATCGAGGTCTGAAGAAACTTAAATAATAAAAGAGGAGTAACATGGGTAAAATTATCGGAATTGATTTAGGAACAACAAACTCGGCGATGGCTGTTATGCAATCCGGCAAACCGGAAATTATTGCCAACAGCGAAGGCAACCGCACCACGCCAAGCGTGGTGGCTATTAATAAAAATGGCGAGCGTTTAGTAGGCCAAGTAGCTAACCGCCAACGGGTAACCAACCCAACCAACACAATCTTCGGAGTTAAGCGGCTAATTGGCCGTAAATTTACTGATAAAGAAGTCCAAAAAGATATTGAGCTGATGCCGTATAAGATCGTTAAAGCAAATGGCGGCGTAAAAGTAGAGATGGCCGATAAGCAGTACAGCCCTGAAGAAGTCAGCGGCATGATTTTGTCCAAGCTTAAAGCCGATGCCGAGGCTTTTTTGGGCGAACCGGTCACTGAAGCGGTAATTACCACGCCGGCTTACTTTGATGACAGCCAGCGCCAAGCTACCAAGGACGGCGGTAAAATAGCCGGCCTGGAAGTAAAACGCATCATCAACGAACCTACGGCCGCCGCACTGGCCTACGGGCTAGATAAGGCCAAAGAGGAAAAGATCGCCGTTTTTGACCTCGGCGGTGGAACTTTTGACGTTTCTATATTGCAACTTGGCGACGGCGTGTTTGAAGTGCTGTCTACCAATGGTGACACCCACCTGGGCGGCGAAGATTTTGATATGCGCATCGTCAATCATTTTGTAGAGCAGTTTAAAAAAGAATCCGGCATTGATGTCAAAGAAGACAAAGCCGCCATGCAAAGGCTTAAAGAGGAGGCTGAAAAAGCTAAGAAAGAATTGTCTACCACCGAAGTCGCCGATGTAAACCTGCCGTTTTTAACAGCTGACGCCGAAGGCCCCAAACACTTTGAGTACAAACTAACTAGGGCCAAACTGATTGAACTGGTCCAAGACCTGATAGACAAAACCGAAGAACCAGCTAAAAAAGCCCTTAAAGACGCTAAGCTAACCCCCGCCGACATTAACGAAATTGTGTTGGTAGGCGGTATGACCCGTATGCCGGCCGTGGTTGAAAAAGTAAAAAATATTTTTGGTAAAGATCCGCTCCAGGGAGTTAATCCGGACGAAGTGGTAGCAGTGGGCGCGGCTATCCAGGGTGGTGTTCTGCAGGGCGACGTTAAGGACGTACTGCTTTTGGATGTCACCCCGTTGAGCCTGGGCATTGAGACGCTGGGCAGTGTGACCACCAAGCTGATTGAGCGAAATACAACCATACCAACCAGTAAAAACGAGACTTTCTCTACCGCTGCCGATAATCAAAACAGCGTGGAAATCCATGTACTGCAGGGTGAGCGTGAAATGTCTGCCGACAATAAAAGCCTGGGGCGCTTCGTGCTAGACGGCATTCCGCCGGCACCGCGCGGCGTTCCGCAGATTGAAGTTACTTTTAACATTGATGCTAACGGAATCTTGAATGCGGCGGCTAAAGACAAAGGCACCGGCAAAGAGCAAAGCATTACCATCCAAGGCAGCGGCAACTTAGACAAAGAAGAAGTCGAAAAAGCCGCCAAAGAAGCCGAAGTCCACGCCGAAGATGATAAGAAGAAACGTGAAGCAATTGAGGTAAAAAACCAGTTGGATAATGGTGTCTACCAAGCCGAAAAGATGAAGACCGACTACAAGGACAAGCTATCCGAAGCAGACCTCAAAACCATACAAGAGGCAATTGACGAAGCCAAAACCCACCTGGAAGCTACCGACAAGGACGAGCTAGAGAAAGCCGCCAAAGACCTTTCTGACAAAATCATGCCCATTGGCGCCAAAATGTACGAGCAAGCGAACAAAGAGAGCGAAGCGAAGCCGTCCGAAGCTTCAGCGAAGGATGGCGAGGCAGGCAAAGGCGACAAATCCTCCTCCGCCAAGGCTTCGAAGGACAAGGACGAGCCCGTAGAAGGTGAAGTCGTAGAGCCCGAGACAGGCTCAGGGCCAAGCGACAAGAAAGGTAAAAGCTGAAGAAAGAGCTAAAAAATGGGTGAGCGTGATCTGGAATTCTTGAAAATAATAAGGGATGAATTTCCAGAATATCAACACAAGCATTTCCTTGAAGAACGAACCCAGCAACATGCACAATTGGAAACGAGCGATGATGAAGATAAGAAATGGGAACGGGCCATCGCTGCTTCATACGACGAAAGAATAGCCGATTATTTTTTGTATGGTGTGGGGGACGAAGAATCCCTGATCGCCCAACTACAGAGGAACTATGAGTTGAGTGAGCAGGAAACCCTGGACGCAATTGATAGGGGTATAGGCCAACTATTTGAATTGACGGATTATGGCGACGAAGCGTGATTACTACGAGGTTCTCGGAGTTGGCAAAAGTGCCAGCGCCGATGAGCTCAAAAAAGCCTACCGCCGGCGGGCGGTAGAACATCACCCGGACCGCGGCGGCAGCGAGGAAGGTTTTAAAGAAGTCAGTGAGGCCTACGAAGTCTTAAAAGATAGCTCCAAACGCCAGCGTTACGACCAGTTCGGCCATGCCGGCGTGGGTAGCAGCGCGGCTAGCGGTGGCGACCCGTTCGCTGGTTTTGGCGGCCAGGGGCAGGAGTTTCATTTTGATTTTGGCGACCTAGGCCTGGGCGATATCTTAGGTAGTTTTTTTGGCGGCGAGACCGGTGCCCGCAGTCGCCGCCAGACCCATGGCCGGGACGTGCAAACTGATATTGAAATCACCTTTGAGCAGGCTGTTTTTGGTACCGAGGTCGAGCTTAATCTGAGCATGGAAGATACTTGCCCGCATTGCAAAGGTACGACCGTAGAACCGGGACACGAACTTAAGGACTGTGATGAGTGCGACGGCTCCGGCCAAGTTAAAAGGGTTACCCGGACAATTTTTGGTAATATTCAGCAGGCCAGCACCTGCCCCAAATGCTCTGGGCGGGGCAAAATACCCGAAAAAGCCTGCAGTCTGTGCGGAGGGCGGGGCACCCAGCGTAAAAATCAGGAGGTTAAGCTTAAAATTCCAGCCGGTATAGACGACGGTGCCACCATTCGCCTGCGTGAGCATGGCGAAGCCGTCGCTAACGGTCCGAAAGGCGACTTATATGTTAATATCCGGGTTAAACCTCACAAAAAATTCACCCGCGAGGGCGATCTAATCCTGTCTTCCGAGCATGTGGATATGGTAGATGCTGCACTAGGTACCGAAATTGAGGTTGACACAGTAGACGGCCCGGTCCGCATGAAAGTACCGGCCAGCACTCAGTCCGGAGCTGATTTCAAGCTTTCCGGCCACGGTGTCCACCATATGAAGGGCAGTAGCCGCGGCGCCCACATCGTTACTATCGTAGTAGACACGCCGACCAAACTAAGTAAAGAACAGTCTAAACTTCTAGAACAAATTAAAGAGTCAGACAATCGAAAAAGTCGCTTTCGCTAGTCTACTAACGTGGTGGATTAACCCCAGCATAGCGTATCAATCTTTTTCCAATAAACCCCGCTATTTTTTTTCGTCTCGACAATCCGTTAAATTCTTCTCGCTTTCTTTCAGCTTTTTTAGCGGCCATTAGTTTATCAACTTTGTCTAGTAATACTTCAGAACTTTCACCTACTTGATGAGGACGTCCATCTAGCGAGGCTGATATGTCGACATCATCTAAATCTTGTCGGATACGGTGTAGGATATTATCTAGCTGCTCTTGTTTACTTACGCCAACTAATAATATTACAAACTCATCACCGCCTATTCGTGCCGCTGTCACAATATCTGGTTCTGTGCTTGGCTTTTCTCTTCCGTTGACCCATTCTTCCTGTAGCTTTATTCTCACGCTGTCCGAGAGGACTGTAGCAGCATTCCTGATAAGTACGTTACCAGCTGAGTGACCATAGGTATCGTTGATTTCCTTAAGTCCGTCCAGGTCTATATAACACGCACTGAAATTACCGGGCATATCTCGAGATAAGCGGTCAAACTCTTCCTCTAGTCCCCGCAGATTGAATAATCCGGTCAAGTGATCATGAATAGCGTCAGATTTTGCGCGCTCCAGCTCAAGGACAGACATAAGGTGAATATTATAGCATAATACACCACTTTGTCAAAGAGGTTGTGTTTACAAGCCAGAGTATTACAATAAAAATAGGATGCACAAAAACCAAAATGGCTTTACCCAGCACTTAGTCTCCGAGATTATCCGCCATAGGCAGATATATGCGAAGCACTCAGAGCTAAGTGCTGGGTTTATCCCCATGATCGTCGCGCTTCTGATCGTTATAGCCGCCATTATATGGTTTGTCTTTATTAGGGTTAACAACGCTAGTGGATGAAAATTTGATCTGAAAAAACAAAAATGCAATTTGGCTGCTCAGAATCTAGACAAATCACAGAGTTTATGGTATTATACTTGACGTAATGTAGTTAAAATAAGATGAAAATACTACTTTTAGATAATAATACTGAACATAAGCGAGCCTTAATTCGCTCCTTGGCTGGCCATGACATAGAAATACAAAAATACAGCCCGGGAATGAAGTTCAACTCCCAAGGCAAAGACCTGGTAATACTATCCGGCGGCGGTGGCGAAGGCCACGAAATAGACGACAAGCACGACACTAACCATCTGTGGTACGAGGACGAAATAAAGTTTGTGCAAGCCTGCAGAAAGCCGATTGTCGGCATCTGCATGGGTTTTGAGGTTATCGCCAGCGCCTTCGGTGCCCAAGTTGACGAAATGACCAAAGAAATCAGGGGCTTCAAGGAGTTAAAGGCTACTCGTCGTGGCCAAAAAACACTGTCCCAAAAAGCTTTAAGGCAGTACGAGGCCCACAAATGGCGCGTCAAAAACCCGCCCAAGGGCTTTGAGGTTTTAGCTCGGTCCGAGACTGGGATAGAACTGATTCGGCACAAAACCCGCCCCATCATCGCTACCCAATTCCACCCCGAAAAAGGCGGCACCCTTAGAATCAACGATTTGATCCGATTGACAACCCCCCGTCTAATCTAGATTTTTAACGGCATTTATGTTATAAAAGTTCTATGAGTCAACCAGAAATAGTGCCTCTAGACTGCGATGTTGCCGAAGTCTGGCGCCTTAGAGAGATAAGAGCTGAAAATGACGCTAACTTTCAAAACGGATACAAGCTTCCCCAATTCTCACTCGATCCGGCAGAAGTCTATGAGTTCTTAGCTGAGACTGAAAGAGAAATAATTCCCTCTGGTGATTATGATAACGGCAGTGCACAGAGTCCTGACGATATTCTAGCCATTGAGGGCGCAAATGGCGTTCTACTAACCGCAGAACACGCCACATCGCACTTTCGTGTCAAAGACAGTGGTCAATTTGATAGAAAACTTCACGAAGGTGGTACAGCAGCACTCGGTAAAACCGTTGCTCAAGGAACAAATAGCTCCGGCTTAGTACCTAAAGGTCGACAAACAGGTGATGCCAATAGGGATCTAGCACACCCACTCAGAGAAAGAATGACTGAAATAATTGCCTTACCCGTTAGCAGAGCTCATCTTTCGATCCATGGTATGGTACGGGCCCACGCATCACGAATAAGGGATACCCACGGTTTCTCGGTTATGCTTGGTATCGGGTACCAACCTACTGAGGCAACTATGACCCTTAAGGATGCTATGCGCGAAGCTGGCCAAGACCTTGGACTAAGAATCGGAGTAAATAAGCCCCATATGAGGTTTGATATACGAAATAAAAAACCGATAATGGCTGATGAATTTAATATTGCAACTGCGGTGTATTCTGCACCCAAACGTGCTACTAGAGGTTGGGCAGAATCTGAGGCCGAAAGATTAGGCAAGGACAATTCCTTTGCGGCTATACAGGTGGAAATGAGTGACGTTTTGCGTGTCCACCCCTGGGAAGAAGAGCTTTTTAGGTTTCCAACTCGACGCGACCGCGAAATTGGTGCTTACCTTGGTTATCATTTTGTGCTGGCAGCTGCTAGAAGTGCCGAACTAATATCTTAGAGTAGCCTTTGTTTTTACTAGTAAAAATCGGCGATTTCAAGTATAAAGTGGCTTATGTCCAGAAAAATTTTAGTAGTTGGTCGAGACCATCATCCCGACGGTAAAGAAACGGCTGACGAAATATACCAGGGTTTGCTTAGCACTGGCAAAATTCAATCAGGTGAGCTCCAATTGATCCACTATAAAAACCTGCTATTTGATATTAGTAAAGATAAAATCAGTATCATTGACACTAGTAGTGGCTATAATCTGGCAGATGCCAGTGCCGCATTGATGACAAACTGGTTCAGCCATGCCTCAGTACGCAAAGATATCGCCCATTCTTTGGGTCTATTCTGGAGTAGTCTCCAAGTCCCCTTTTTTAATACGGAAGCGCTCTATAATAGGTCGACTTCGAAATTATCACAGATGGTTATAGCTGCTCAGAATTCGGTAAATGTTCCCAGAACTATCTTCTCTTTGGATTTTGATCAACTAATTACCAAATGTAAAGAGCAATTGGGACTTCCGTATATTCTTAAGGATGCCAATGCCAGCAGAGGTAAATCGAACTATCTAATAAAAAACCACGGAGCAGCACTAAAGCTGAAGCCGCAACATACCGAAGCCCATCCATTCATGGCTCAAGAGTTTATAAATGCCGATCAAACAGATTATCGTGTCTTTGTTGTAAACACCAAACCCCGATTAATAATCAAGAGAGTTGCAGGTACCGGAACACACATAACGAATACCTCGACTGGAGCCTCGGCCGAACTGCTTCCAGTTGATGCTCTAGGACCGGAAATTGACGATGTTGTTAGCAAATGCGCGCAATTGCTACACAGAGAAGTTACAGGAATAGACATTATAATTGATAAGAGTACGGATTTATCGTATTTTTTGGAGGCAAATCCAATTCCGCAAATAGCCACCGGCACTTACGTTGAGCAGAAATTAGCTGCTTTGGCTGAGGTTTTATCTGGCGCTGCAGGAAGTAGAAGGGAAGAGACTTAATATGAATATTTGTATCTTAACTCATGGGCAGGGAACGTTTTTAAAGGGAACTACTTACTCTACCAGACGTCTTTATGATGTTGCCAAAAAAAGAGGGCATCAGGTGAGAGTGGTTAACGCTGCGCTATGCTATGCCCACGTTGAGTCTAAAAGACCAAAAGTCATGTATGAAGGTGAGAGCCTCGATAATTTTGACGTTGTAATTCCTCGAATAATGCCAAATTTAACAGGCTATGCTACGGCTATTGTACGACAATTCGAAATGATGGGCATTTACACTACCGCCAAGTCCATAGCCATAGTGCGATCGCGTGATAAGTTCCGTAGCATTCAGATATTGGCGAAATCACAGATTAAAATTCCGAAAACCATATTTAGCCGGGATACAGATGAAGTCGATGATTTAATTGAACAGATAGGCGTGCCTATGATCATTAAAACTTCTCGTGGCACTCAAGGAAAAGGTGTTGTTTTGGCTGAGGGTAAAAAAGCCGCTAAGTCAGTGATTCAGGCTTTCTACGTTTCTGATGTCAGCATCTTGCTTCAGGAATACATAGAAGAAGCTGAGGGTAATGATATCCGGGCGTTCATTGTGGGTGATAAGGTTATTGCCGCTATGCGCCGCCAAAGCTTGGATGATGAGTTTAGATCGAATATCCACCAAGGTGGTGAAGGTAAGCCAGTAGATCTGACCGAGGAAGAGAATAAACTAGCGATTCGGGCGGCGAAAGCCATGGGCTTACAAATATGTGGGGTCGATATGATTCGTAGCGACCACGGGACTCTAGTGCTGGAAGTCAATTCTTCACCCGGCCTAGAGGGGATAGAACAAGTAACAGGCTGCGATGTCGCCAATGAGATCATTAAACATGTTGAACTGAATGCTAAGCAAAGAAACCGCAAAGATAAGGTAGGCGCGTAAACCAATTTGTCTATGCGCAAAGTTTTAGTAATAGACAATACGACGGTACACTTGCCAAGGCTTATTGAGTTAGTCGCAGAGAAAATACCAGACGCTAAGGTTAAGATTGAAGTCACAGAAGATGTGAAAGCCGAACATGTCCGGTCGGCGGATTTGATCATATTATCAGGTGGGACTGGTCGTTCAATCGAAAAGAATTCTGAAATATATAACCGCGTTGTAGGACTGGTCGTTCGGAACAATAAACCGACAATAGGTATCTGCCTAGGAGCCGAAGCAATCGCGGTCTATTTCGGAGCACAACTAGAACAAATGTCTGTTAGAAGAGTTGGTAATATACCTGTCACTTTAACTAAGGATGGCTGGAAGCAAATTGAAACTAAACGCCCGATGATATACGAGTTCCATAAATGGAAAATCGTTAATCTTGGTCCGCCACTATTGACATTGGGTATCTCTAAGGATGGTCCAGAAATTTTCAGGCACAAAAAACTACCTATATTTGGCTTGCAGTTTCATCCTGAAGTGCGACGCAATGATAACGAAGGCCATTTATTCTTTGAGCTGACCCTTAAAGATATAATAAAGGTTCCTAAAGTAACCCAGAATCTTGCCAAAGTATAATGTAAAATGAAAAATCTACGACTGATCGTAGCCGCTACGATCTTCGTGGCGGCCGTGCTGTTTGCGCTTCTAACATACGCTCCGAGCCAGGCGCCGGGGCAGAAGTGTGGCGTGTATCGCAATGACAAAACCGTGACCATTAACTCGGTCCGGATCAAGGCCGAGGTTGCCCAATCGCCGACCGAGCGCGAGCAAGGCTTAAGCAACCGGCCGTGCATTGAAGCAAATCAGGGGATGTTGTTCGTGTTTGATAAACTCGGCCGTTATTCGTTTTGGATGAAAGATATGCGCTTTGCCATAGATATCGTTTGGATTGGGCCGGACGGCAAAGTGGTTCATCTGGAGTCCAACATACAGCCGGAAAGCTTCCCCGAGACCTTTACCAACAAGGGGAAACCAGCCCAGTATGTGCTAGAGCTTCAAGCCGGCCAAGCCGGAGTACTCGGCGTTGAGCTTGGTACCTCCGTTATTTTCTAGCTCTTACAACAATTTTACGCGATCGCGGAAAATATTTACATGTTCTGGCGGAGTCATGTAGGGGTTACGCTTATGCTAGAATGGCATCATGAGTGACATCGCATTAGGGGTAATTGTACTTAGCCCGGTACTGGTTACTTTTTTTCTAAAAAGCAACGCCGCGCTGGGATTCTTGGTGCTGTGTTTAGGGTTTGTGTTAAGCACCTCGGTAATCGGCGACCTTAAGCAGTTACTTAGTGAAACTAACCTTTCAGTCACTGAAAGCACCCTGGGGCTTATTATGCTAGTAGCTCCGTTGGCGTTAACCTTAATGATTTCTAAGGGCTCTTATAAGCGTGGAATAAAGAGGTGGCTGCAGGTTCTAGCCGGGCTATGTGTGGGCGGGTTACTGGCTTTGTCTCTAGGCCCCATCTTGGCGCACTCCACCCAGTTTGATATAACCGAATCCGAGTTCTGGGCTACTTTGCAAGACATCCAATCAGTTGTAATCGGCTTAGGCGCCATCCTTAGCCTAAGTCTGGTCTGGCTCGGCGCCCTAAAACAAAAATCCAAAAAACACTAAGTTGACTTTTAGGCGTAAAAACAGATAATCTAAGGTGTTACGGGCCCATAGCTCAGCCCGGTTAGAGCAGCGGCCTTTTAAGCCGCGTGTCGTGGGTTCAAATCCCACTGGGCCCTCCATTGAATTAGTCTGATATATGTCAGGCTTTTTTAATAATTTCTTGACAATAAAAAAACACCCGGGGTGGGTGATGGGGTCTGCCCCGCGGCTTTTTGGGCCGCGGGGCGATGAGGCTGTCAGAGTTGCGCCGTGAAGTTCGCGACGTTGGAGTTGAAGACGGCGATGAAGCCGTCGTTCTTGATCACTCCTTGTGCGCCGGGTCCGGACACCAGCTTTGTGGTGCAGTGCACCACTCCGCCGTTGTCGTTCGTGACCAAGGTCACGAATCCGACGTAGCTGCTCGGACCGTTCGAGACGCTGCAGGTGTCACCGGGATTGTTGCCGTGGTTGAAGACCACGGCGCTACCAGCGGACGCCGTAGCTGCGAGGAACATGGATGCGACGATAGCCGCGAGCACGGCAATGCTCTTGACGAACATTCCTTACCTCCTCCCCCGAAGGGGATAGACAGGATTGGATCTTGAAGCCTCGTGCCAGAGTTCAACCTTCGCAGGAGAACTTGGCAATTCTATATTACCATAAACGCTTTGATTTTGCAAGACCCTATGACATCATTGGTCTAAATGGGCAAATTTCGGCGCACTACGCTTATAGTCGTTTTCTGTGTGGCTGTCCTGATTGGCTTGGGCCTGGCGCGAAAAGTTAGCTTTGCCCCAGGTATCTGGAGCTTGGCCCTACTACCAGCCCTGTTTTTGTTAAAACGAAAAAACATCGCTAGCTTGCTGCTAGTCTTGGCCGTTGGGCTGGCAATTGGTCTGTGGCGGGGCGGTAGTTACATGGTGTATGTCCAAGATATCCAAAACCTAGCCGGCCAAACAGTAACCATCCAAACAACGGCAAAAACTGACTCAACTTACACCTACGGTTCGCAGCTGGAGTTTGTCGCGAAGGATATCGTGTTGGTCGGCCCAGACAGCCAAAGCTTGCCAGGGACTTTCAAGGTCAGCGGTTTTGGTGTGAATATGGTTTACAGGGGCGACCGGCTAGAAGCGCAGGGTAAATTATATCCGACAAGGGGTTCCAGCCAGGCCCGTATATCTTATGCCAAGCTGGACAAGCTAGCCGTAGATGCCGATTGGCTTAATAACCTGACCCGCAAATTTTCAGCCGGTATGTACAATGCCTTGCCCGAACCGCAAGCGTCTTTTGGCCTGGGTCTGCTGATTGGCCAGCGCTCTAATTTGCCAGGTTACACCTTGCTGGCCTTATCAACTGTCGGGCTAACCCATATAATTGCCGTTTCAGGCTATAACCTGACCATCTTGGTCAGGGGCGTCAGCCGGGTCCGTATCTTTGGCTCCAAATTTCAAAAACTAGCCGCATCCCTGGTTTTGATAAGCGTATTTATACTAATCACCGGTTTTAGCGCCTCAATTGTGCGGGCGGCGCTGATTGCCGGGCTTGGTTTGTGGGGCTGGTTTTACGGCCGAAAATTGAGGCCTATCTTAGCTATCACCTTGGTAGCCGCGGCCACCGGTTTGCTTAACCCGTTCTATGTTTGGGGCGATATTGGCTGGTATCTGTCGTTTTTGGCATTTTACGGTGTATTAATAGTCGCGCCTATGCTGGCGAGGTGGGTTTTTGGCAAGAAGGAGCCACACGGGTTGGTGCTAATACTTTTTGAAACCTTGTCGGCGTATGTGATGACCTTACCGCTGATTATGTTTATATTCGGCAAAATGTCGGTAGTGGCGCTATTGGCCAACCTATTGGTTGTACCGCTAATACCGTTTGCAATGCTGTTTAGCGCCGTTGCCGGTGTAGCCGGCATGGTTGCGCCGGCGCTGTCAGCTTGGCTGGCTATTCCAGCCAAGCTACTGCTGACTTACATGCTGGATATAGCCTACTACTTAAGCGGCCTGCCGTTTGCCCAAGTGCTAACCAAACTGTCAACTACCCAAATGCTTATTGCTTATGGTGTCATTGGTTTTGTAGCGGTGATTTTGGTCAGCAGAACCAAACGCTCTAAAACACCTTAGATGTGCTAAAATTACCCTGTTAGTCCACAGCTTCTTGCTTGTGCGTTTCAGCAAGGCACAATCGGGGAGCGTAACGAGGCGTATGGAGAGATACGATGAGTGAGCACCGCAGATTAGTAACGAAGCAGAATGCCAAGAGCATTAACGGAGTGGCCGGCTCAGCCGGACAGCAGGTTAATGCGGCAAGGAGTTGTGGTGTCTGGGCATAGTAAATGGTCTACTATAAAACGCCAAAAGGGCGTTAACGAC